>Ga0208321_1000402_pt1 | contig 29503 bp, 24 predicted proteins | sample June2015DPH_4_15_FD_184692 | JGI IMG/M metagenome (GOLD analysis project Ga0208321, IMG submission 184692) | Peatland microbial communities from SPRUCE experiment site at the Marcell Experimental Forest, Minnesota, USA - June2015DPH_4_150... | ecosystem: Environmental > Terrestrial > Soil >... | reverse complement strand
GACCATTGGGGAAGGCACGAGTGAGATGCAACGGCTGGTGATCGCCAAGCGCATTCTGGCCTAGACAGCCTCGCCGATGAGGAGCCGAGAAGCCTGCGTGGCCCGGGGCTGCTCTTCTTTATCACGGGCCCGGGGGGTGGGGGAGAATCCCCTACCCGCCAGCGGAGGAGGACCGGGGATTTCAGCCAGGGGCGGCATCCACCCCTGGCGCTGGGCCGCCTCCGAAACCACCTGGCGAATCCGAACTGGGCGTCCGTGGGTCGGGTCCTTGCGGCCCTCGCAGCTGTCCGGGGAGGGGCCTTCGGCCCGGTCTCTCTCAGCGAATCCGGCGCGCTTTTTGCCCCCCATCCTTCAGGCCGAGTTGGCGGAAATCATTCGCTCGGCCTAGACCGTCACGCCCTCAAAGAGATCGTGCTCGCGCGAGCGCGGAGGCTCGGAAGGAACCGCACGCATGAAGGTTTCCTGCGCCGGGAGCAGCCGTTGCAACCCGGATAGCGGACCCAGCAGCCGTCCGCCTCCCTGACTGGAATGGCAGGCGGAGGCCATGTCCTTGGCCTTGAGCACGCTGCGAATGGAAATCGCAGCGTGGATCGGGAAATCCACGTCGGCGAAGGAAGTCAGGTCGATATCCCGGTTGTGCCCCAACTTGCGGGGATCTCGACCGAAGAGGGGGAGCAGCCGCACGGCAAGACGGAAGAACCGCCTGGACATGGTGTGAAAGTAGAGCTTCTGAGGAGAGTGCGCCGGGAGACCGTCCAGCTCGACCGATGGGTCTCCTGCCATCCAAAAGGCCTCCACGGTCGCATTGTGAATTGCGATGTGATCCGGGTGGCGATAACCGCCGATGGGATCGAAGGTGATGACCACCTGTGGACGAATCTGGCGAATGAGGGCTGCGACCTTTCGGGCCACCTGGGGCGTGGGTTGAGCCGCCAGCGCTTCTGGGTTACGGTTATCCGGCGATCCGGTCATGCCCGAATCGCGGTAGTTTAGGAAATGGACGTCCTTCAGTCTCAGAATCTGGGCCGCGCAGCGAAGCTCGGCCCGGCGCATCTCGCCTGAGGAATTGAATCCGCGCAGATCCGGCGGAGCCACACCCACTTCGCCGGAGGTGGCGCAAATCAAGTAGACCTCGACCCCGCGTCGGGCGTAATAGGCCAACGTTCCACCGGTACCGAAAGTCTCGTCATCTGGGTGCGCAAGCACGGCCAGCAGTCGCAATCCGTGCCCGTCCGTGGAAGGATGACTCTGCTCACTCACTTTGCTCTCCCCTTCCGCCTTTCCTTCTCTGACACTCTTCGGCAACTCAAAAACATTTTACCGCAGCTCATTTTGGATCCCAGGGTCGGCACAGCGAAGCGGGCAGAGGCCCTGGGCAGAAGGGACGCGATCTTCTTGTGGCTCAGCGGATGTGGGCCGGGCTCACGCAGCGCTTCGGCGGGCTCCGGGCCCCGGCGATCAAGCTAGGCGCGGCCTTCGGCTAGGCTAGTCGCGCCGGCACAAACCGAGTTCGTCAGCTATCCTCTCCGCCTCGGTGTATTCGAACGGTGTGATTCGTCGGTTGAGGACGGCAGACTCCCGGGCCCGGAAAGCAGGACGGTACTGGTCCATGAGATTGAGATAAGTGCTGGTCGAGATTTCCTCGGCGAGGAAGATCAAGACCTCTCGCGTCCCGGCCAGCCCGTTCGGCAGAACCAGATGCCGGGCGAGCAGACCATGAAGGGCCAGCCCTTCCTCGCTAAGAAGGAGATCCCCGACTTGGCGATGCATTTCCCGGATGGCGGCTTGGTTGACGGAGGGGTAGTTGATCACGTGCGAGAGCTGCTGGGCGGTCTTGGCCTGGCCATACTTGAGGTCAGGCATATAGATGTCGATGACGCCGTCGAGAAGAGCGAGGGTCTCGGGAGAATCATAGCCCCCCGTGTTGTACACCAGGGGGAGATTCAGTCCGCCTTCCGTTGCCAAGGGGAGAGCTTCGAGTATCTGAGCGATGACGTGGCTGGGCGAGACGAGGTTAATATTGTGGCAACCCCGGCCTTGCAGCTCCAGCATGCTTTCGGCCAATTGCCTCGGGCCCACGGCTTTCCCAATCAGATTCTGGCTGATGTCAGAATTCTGGCAGTATTGGCATCGCAAGTTGCATCCGGCGAAAAAGATCGTACCCGAACCCCGCCAGCCGGTGAGGGGAACCTCCTCTCCCAGGTGCGGATGGGAGGCGGCCACCCAAGCCCAGCGCCCTACTCGGCAAGGCCCCTCGCGTTGGTTTCGGTTCAACCGGCAATAGCGGGCGCAAAGGTCGCAGGACTCCAGGTGACGCAGGGCTTCCGCAGCGCGGCGAGGAAGTTCCCCCGATCTCTGAAGCGGGACGTACGCGGGCACGAAATCTTCGGCACGCATGCGAAGGGCGGGCCTCCAGGGTCAAGGATTCTCGGATGGGCCGCCCTGGCCCTCCGGCCCGCCTGTGCCCGCAAGCCGGAGGGTGGCCAGGGGACCCGGAACAACCCGCCGCAGCCCGGCGGCCAGCGCAGCTCGGCGAGCCAGATCCATCTCGTCCGGCATCGGGGCGCGACCTAAGGTTCCGCCCTTCTTGATTCCCTTGGCGGGACGATAGTCGTCTAGAAGATAGAGAAACGTGTCCGGGGAGATCTCGTGCGAGAGGAAGCCGGCGACTCGGGTCGTGCCGGCCACTCGGTTGGGCAGGACCCAATGCCTGACCAGCAGCCCCCGCAGAGCCAAGCCTTCGGAACTCAGCAGGAGATCTCCGACCTGGCGATGCATCTCTCGCACCGCCAGCCGATTGACCCGCGGGTAGTCCGACAGTTTCAAATAGCGCCGCGCATCTCGGGCATACCCGACCAGCATATCCGTGGCAAAGACATCCACAACCCCTTCCAGCATTCGCAACGCCTCAAACGAGTCGTACCCTTGGGTGTTGTAGATCAGCGGCAGGCGCAGTCCGCCCTCGACCGCAAGAGCCAGCGCCTCAAGGATCTGCGCGACCACAAAAGTGGGGAAGAGGAGATTGATGTTGTGGCATCCGAGGCCTTGCAACTCGAGCAGGATTCTTGCAAGCTCGTCCGGCTCCATTTCCCGGCCCGTTTCGCGGGCAGGGGCCTGCGCATCCCTGCCGGCGGCGGTGGGCACGCCGGGGCGGGGCAGTTCGGTCGTCGAGCGAAAGACCAGAGGCTGCCCTTCCAGAAAGACCGCCCCGGACCCCCGCCAGCCGGCCAGCGCGGGCAGTTCGCCAAAATGGGGGATGAAGGAGATCAGGCGGGCCTTGGCCGCGATTCCGCAGACCCCCGGCCCTCGGTTACGGTTAGCATGACAGACGTAGGGGCAGAGGTCGCAGCGCGTCATCCGGGCGCGAGCCTGGGCAGCGCGGCGGCGAAGATCCCCTCGCCCGAGCCGCTCCAAGTAGACTGGAGTGTATTGGAACTCGCGCATTGGAAACCTCGGGGCTTCCCCTCCCTCAGGCCGAAGCGCTCGCGCGCATTCCGGTGAGGAGGATAGTCTAGTTCAACCCTCGCGGCCGTGGGCGAATCCGTTGCCTTTTGGGACTCGCCTGGCCCGGATCAACCTCTGACTTGGGGATCGGGATCCGGAGGGCGAGAGGGGTCTCGGAAGGGCCAGAAGAGAGGGGACTCCTTGACCGATGCTTTTGGTGGGAGGCATTTTCCAAGCCTAGCCGATTCGGTTCACCATCCTCTCAAGGAACTGGAAATATGGGGTGGGATAAACGCCGAGCAGCATGACGATGCCCCCCAGCACAACCAGGGCAATGCCCTCGCCTCGGGAAAGGGGGCGAACGGGCAGGGGCGGGAGCGTCTCTTCAGTCGGCCGACGACAGAGAACCAGCACCACCCGCATGTAGTAGAAAACTCCTACCACGCTTGCGACCACGAGCAGGATGAGGAGGAACCAGAGCGAGGCCTCCATCCCGGCGGCCGCAATGTAGAACTTCATCAGCAAGCCAGCGGTCGGCGGCACTCCGGCCAAGGCGATGAGAGAAATGGTCAAGACGATGGCCAACCCGGGCCGGCGATAGAACAATCCGCGGTATTCCTCCAGATCCTCCACCTCATGCTCAGGGCTGGAAAGCGCACTGACCACCCCGAAGGCACCCAAGGTGACGGCAAAATAGGCGGTCAAGTAGAAGGCCACGGCGGGCCGAGCTGACGGGCCGAGAGCAAGCAGGGGGATCAGAAGGTAGCCGAGGTGAGCAATCGACGAATAGGCAAGAATGCGTTTCAGATTGCTTTGCAGCAAGGCCAAGAGGTTTCCGGCGAGCATGGACGCGATGCAGATGACGGCAAACATCCACCAAAGCGATCGATCGGCGTGAATGGCCGGTTGCCCGAAGAATCTCAGAAACAGCACAAAGAGGCTCCCCTTCGCGACGGTGGCGATAAACCCGGTCACGGGAGCAGGCGCTCCCTGGTACACGTCGGGCGTCCAAACGTGGAAGGGAACCAGCGCAAGCTCGAATCCGATCCCGACGGCCATCAGCCCGTATCCCACCAGAAGAAAGAGATGCGAGGCTCCTGGGACGGGGCTGGCCAGCTGGAGCCTGGAGAATTCCAGCGTGCCGAGCTGGTCATAAATGAAAGCCATTCCGAGGAGCAAGAAGGCGGAGGCGGCGGCGGAAAGTATCAGGTACTTGAATCCCGCCTCGAGGGGCGCGCGCCCCTCCTTGGGGTAGGAGATCATCACGTACAACGGCACGCTCAGGATTCCGAGCCCAAGAAAAAAGCTCGCGAAGTGGTTGCTGACCACCAGGACACATGCACCTAAGGTAGCCAATAGCAGCAGGATGTAGTACTCCTCCTGGTTCCCGTGGACCCCTCGCAGGTACCCGTACGAGAGCGTTGCGACAACGAGTCCGCCGATTACCATCAACCCGAGGAAGTAGAGTGCGTACGGGTCGACGAGGATCAGGGATGTCACCTGGGCCGGCAGGGGCCGGGCGAGGAAAGGTAGGCTGGCGACGGCGCCCAGGTAGGTCAAGAGGGTCAGCAGCCACGCGAGGCGGTGATGTCGAAAAAAGGCGATTTGCAGCATCACCACAATAGCCCCGAAGCCAAGGATCAGCAGCGGCAGAATGGGAATGAAGTCCGATAGCGTCATGGCAGAGCGTTCCCTGCTGGGTGGACGGGCCTCGCCGCCCTTTGTCCTGAAGAAAGCCCGCTGGTGCCTGCCCCGGACCGAAGATCGGCCGAGGCGGCACCGTACGGTCAGCCTCTCAGATCGCTGGCCGCATCGATGTCCAACGTGCCATAGCGGTGGTGGAACTGGATCAGAAGCGCGAGCCCAACCGACAGCTCAGCCGCCGCCACTGTCAGTATGAAGATGAACATCACCTGGCCGTCGGCCTGAGCCCAGCGAGAGCCAGCGACGACGAAGGCCAGGCCGGCCGCGTTGAGCATGATCTCGAGAGAAAGCAGGATGAAGAAGAGGTTCCGGCGGACGATCACCCCCAGCGCGCCCAAGCCGAACAGGATGCCCGCCAGAACCAGACCATGCAGGGTGGGGATCGTGGCCATCTCGCACCTTCCTCCTTGCGTGTCTCAGTCTTTCTCGTGCATCCCCGCGTGAAAGGCGGCCACCAGCCCGGCCAGGAGAACCAACGAGGCAAGCTCTACGCCCAAAAGATACGGGCCGAGGAGGGTGAGGCTAACCCCCTGGGGAGTAATGATTTGCGCTGGCGGCGCGGCCGGACCCTCGTGGAGGATCACGTAGACCAACTCACCGATCAGGATTACGGCCAGAACGGCCGGCCCGCTCCAGGTGGCGGGATGAAACCAGAGGCGTTCCTGCTCGGTCGCCTCGGGTCCAACATTGAGCAACATGACCACGAAGACGAACAGGACCATGATGGCCCCGGCATAGATGATCACCTCGAGGATTGCCGCAAAGGGAGCGCCCAGGGTGAAGAAGGCAAGAGCCACGGCCAGCAGGGAAACGATCATGTACAGAAGCCCGTGGACGGCGTTCAGGCGGGAGATCGCCAGGATAGTCGAGAGAACGGCTACGACAGCGGCCAGATAGAAGATCGCATTCATGCCACCTTCCTCCTGCAGTGAGCTCGAGACCCCTCACGGCATCAAGGACCGCAGATCCACGGGGCGGTCCTCCTTCTCGGCTTCCCCCTTGTCCTTCCCGGGAATCTTCACGCCCGAGACCCTGTAGAAGTTGTATCCCGGATACTTCCCGGGACCATTGATGAGGAGATCTTCCTTCTCATAGACCAGGTGTTGCCGATCGGGCTCGCACATTTCAAAGTCGGGAGTGAGCTGAATGGCATCGGTCGGGCAGGCTTCCTCACAGTACCCACAAAAGATGCACCGGGAGAAGTTGATGCGGAAGAACTCGGGATAGCGGCGCCCGTTCTCGTCCTGCCTGGCCTGCAGGGAAATGCAGTCGACCGGGCAGGCGGCGGCGCACAGATAGCAGGCCACGCATCGTTCTTGCCCGTCGGGATCCCGAGACAGGATGATTCGGCCTCTCCAGCGAGGGGGCAGGTACGCCTTTTTCTCGGGGTAGGGAATCGTCACCTTGCGGCGGAAAAGGTGCAGAAACACGTTCCAAATGGTCCGCAGGGAGCTGAGCATCGCTTTTGATCTACCCTGTGCGCAACAGGACGGCTCCGGTCACCAGCAGGTTCAGCAAGCTGAGAGGAAGCATGAGCTTCCAGCCGAAAGCCATGAGTTGATCGTACCGTGGCCGGGGCAGGGAGCCCCGGATGAGAATCAGGGTGCAGATCACCAAGAACGTCTTGACCGCGAACCAGACGATCGGGGGGAGAAACGGCCCCCGCCAACCCCCGAAGAACAGGGTCACGATCATCGCCGAGGTCAGGGTCAGGCCGAGGTACTCAGCGACGTAGAACATTCCGAACTTCATGCCCGAGTACTCCGAATGGTAGCCGGCCACCAGTTCGCTGTCGGCCTCGGGGAGATCGAAAGGCAACCGCCGCGACTCGGCAAGAGCTGCAATGGTGAAAACCACAAAACCGACGATCTGAGGAACCACAAACCAGATGCGGGCTTGGGCTTCCACGATCGAATTCAGGCTGAAGGATCCGGCCAGCATCACCACCCCCATCAGCGAGAGCCCCATGAAGACCTCGTAGCTCACCATCTGGGCCGCGGCGCGCATTCCCCCCAGCAGAGAATACTTGTTGTTCGAGGCCCATCCCGCAAGCACAATGCCATACACCCCGAGAGAGGACATGGCCAGGAAGAACAAGAGGCCAATATTGAGATCCGCCACGCCGATCCCCGGAGCCAATGGAACGATCGCAAACGAGGCCAGCACCGTGGAGGTGACGATCGCCGGCGCCAGGACAAATACGGGGCGGTCTGCAAAGGGCGGAATCCAGTCTTCTTTCGTGAAGATCTTGATCATGTCGGCCAATACCTGCAGCAGACCAAAGGGGCCCACCCGATTGGGGCCCAGTCGATCCTGCAAGAGGGCCAGCAGCCTCCGCTCCACCCAGATCAGGCCGGCGGCAACGAGCAAAGCCGCAATCAGTACCCCGAAGACGACCAGCAGCCAGTGCATGATCGGACTCATGTCGGGTCCTCATCTGCCGGGGCGGGGAAAATGGCCTGGACCGGCATGGGAAGATTCAGCCAGGGGAGGCCGGGCAACCCCACCGGTACCCCAACGTGACCCGAAGGGAGGCTTTCCGTCGTCTTGGCTCTTGCCTCCAGTTCAAAGCTCGCAGTCCGAAGCCGGACCTGATCGCCCTCTTCGACTCCCATGGCGGCTGCGTCGCTGGGGTTCAGGGCCAGGTAGGGCGCCGGAGCAAGTTGGCGAATACCCGGGCTAAGCACGGAGAGCTCCTCCGTGCCAAAGATGTGATAGAGCGGCAGGCAGGTCCACTGGGCTCTGGACGCCCCGGGAGAAGGCGCTGGGGGAATAAAGTAGGGATGACCGGCGGGAGAGGGCTCAATCAGCCTTCGCCCCGGATCGCCTCCGCGCAACGGCCCACCGACTTCGCTCTGGAACTTGTTCAGAGACTGCACCGAGTTCCAGCCCGGGCTCCAGTAGCGGGCGATGAGAGCCGGCGGAGGCGCCCCCTTGAATCCCTCCATTGTGAAGGACATCGGGGTGTCGGGGTCTTCGGGTGGCTTGGGCTCGCTCACGTTGAGTTCGGCGTGCATGGAGGTCCGTCCGCTGTAGCGATGCGGCTCGCGCGGGACCTTGGCCCCCGCAATCCGAAAATCCGCCCTCGGGCCAATCCCCGGGAGAGAGGCAAAGGCCGGCAGGGCCCGGGAAAGAAGGTCGGTCATTTGGTCGAAGTTCCAATCTCGCTGGCCATCGCTCCGGTTGGCTCTGCGACGGGCGGAACTGAGCCAGCGCCAGCTCTCCCGAATCTCCCCTTCCGGGACATAGACCTGGAGGAAGCGTTGGGCACGGCCCTCGTTGTTGACGAGCGTCCCGTCGCCCTCGGCAAAGGTGGCCGCCGGAAGAACCAGATCTGCCCGCTCGCTGGTGCGGTTTTCCAGATGGTCAATGACCACCACGTGTTTTGCGGATTGGAGGAATTCCTCCATGGCCTTCGATTCCCCCCGCCGGAACAAATCGTTTTCGACGATCACAAGCGTTTCGGCGGCGCCGCGGGCCAGCAGAGACTGAGCCTCGGCCAAGGGACGAGGGCCGAGGAGCGCCAAGCCGAAGCTATTGGACTCGGGGAAGACCAAGGCGACCTTCGCGGATCGGCCGCGACCGACCAGGGCCCAGGCGACGTTCGCCGTCGCGCGAAGGATTTCGGCGCTTCCCGCGCTGAGCCCGGAGATGATCACCGGCCTCTCGGCCTGCAGAAGGGCCTGGGCGATTTCATTCGCAGAATCTTGGACAGGTTTCTCGCTGTCTGAGAGAGCGGGCGCCTTTCCTTCGATCAGATGGGCGACCCAATAGCCCAGGCGGGCAATTTCCAGAGGGCCTGCGGTTCTCTTTTGGGTCGCGATCTCGTCGAGCTTGGTCCCCGCGTACGCTGCAATGAAAAGGGGACTGCGCCTGTCCTGGGCGGCCTCGCGCACGGCGGAATCATCCCAGAGGGGGATCTGCATCTTCGCCGCGATCTTCTTTGCGGCTTGGCGCACCGACTGTCGAACCGCGAGGCTGAGCATCGGGGCGGTATTGACAAGGTCCTCTCCAAGGATCAGGACCGCGTCGGACTCCTCCACATCTCGCAGGGAGGCCGTGGCTGCCGGGCCCTCGCGCAGGACCTCCAGGGCAAGAGCCATCAAGTCGCTCTGCTTCTCCGAATCTCCGGAAAAGAACCGCTCGGCACCGACCAGCTCGCGCAGCGCGAAGTTGCTCTCGAGAGAGGCGCGGGGCGAACCAATGCCGATCACCTTGCCCGGGTCGCCCAGCCACTGGGCGAAATACCCGAGGGCCTCCTCGCCTCCGAGTGTCTCGGCCTCTTGCCCCACGCTGCGGCGCAAGCGTGGCTTGCGGAGGCGTCTCTCGCTGTTGACGAATTCGTACCCGAACCGGCCACGGTCGCAAAGAAAGTAGCCGTTCACTTCGTGGTGGTAGCGATTGAGGATCCGGCGCAGGCTGCCGTAGCGCTCGCCCGCGATCGTGTTGCATCCCAGGCTGCACGCCGTGCAGAGCGAAGGGGCCGTCTGCAGGTCCCACTTGCGGGTGTAATGGCGTTGAAGGGTCTTGTCGGTGAACACCCCCGTCGGGCAGACCTCGACCAGGTTCCCGCTGAACTCACTTTCGAGAATGCCGTCCGAAGCTCTTCCAAAATACACATGGTTGCGCAGGACGAATGGGCCGAAATCCTTTCCCCCGGCGTAATCGTTGTAGAAACGGGTGCAGCGATAGCACTGAATGCACCGATTCATCTCATGATTAACGAGGGGACCCAGATCCTGATTGGAAAAGGTCCGCTTCTTGCCTCGATAGTGACGGTAGTTGTGCCCGGTCATCACCGTCATATCCTGCAGGTGGCACTCGCCCCCCTCGTCACAAATGGGGCAGTCATGCGGATGGTTGACCATCATCGTTTCAATGATGCTCTCTCGGAATTGCCGTGCCTGTGGATCCGTGATCGATATGCGGGTCCCGTCGAGCGCTGGGGTCATACAAGCCATCACCAGGCTCCCACGCGTGTCCTTCTCGCCGCGGAATTGTGTGACGGCGCACTGGCGGCAGGCCCCCACCGAGTTCAGGGCGGGGTGCCAGCAAAAATAGGGCAGATTAAACCCAAGCGATAGCAAGATTTGCAGGAGGTTCTTGCTTGAGTCGACTTCAAAGATCTTCCCGTCCACCTCGATCTTTGCCACCAATTACCTCCAGGGACAGCGCTTTTCGCGGATATGTCTCTCGAAGTCCTCACGGAAGTACTTGAGCGCGCTCTGCAGAGGCTCGGCGGCGCCCGGCGCAAAGGCGCAATAGGTGTGACCGGGAGCCAGAAAGCGGGCATGTGCCTCGAGTTGCTCCAGGTCCTCAGGTCGTCCTTCGCCGGCCTCGATGCCGGCCAAAAGTTGCTCGATGTATTGCAATCCGCCCCAGCAGGGCGTGCACCAGCCGCACGACTCTTGCGCGAAGAAGTGTTCCAGATTGAGAACCATCCCGACCGGGCAGGAGTGGTCATCGAGCACAATCATGGTCCCGGTTCCCAGGCGGCTGCCGGCTTGTTGGACCGAATCGAAGTCCAGCTTAACGTCCAAATGCGCGTCCGTCAGAAAGTCGGTAGAGGCTCCGCCTGGCAGAATCCCTCTCAGGCGGTAGCCCTCGCGCATGCCGCCGGCCTGTCCCTCGAGGATCTCTCGGATCGGAGTGCCTATGGGTAGCTCCCACAAACCAGGTCGCCTTACCCTTCCGCTGACTCCGTATAGTTTCGTTCCGGCATCACGGGAGGAAGACAAAGCCCTGAACCAATCCGGGCCTCTCAGGACAATGTGCGGCACGTTCGAGAGCGTCTCCACGTTGTTGATGATGGTCGGTTTTCCCCACAGGCCGCTGACCTGGGGGAAGGGCGGCTTGGAGCGCGGGTTGGCTCGTTTCCCCTCCAGCGCGTTCAGCAACCCGGTCTCTTCACCTGCCATGTATCGCCCCGCGCTCACGTGCAGTCTCATTTCCAGGCTGAAATCTGAGCCCAGGATGTTCTTGCCGAGATAACCCGCCCGCTGGGCTTCCTGCATGGCAAGGCGCAAGATTTGCTCCGCTTCCTTATACTCGCAACGCAGGAAGATAAAGGCAATATCCGCCTGAATGGCGTACGCACCCAGGATCAGCCCCTCTATCAGCTGGTGGGGGTTCCTCTCGAGCAGCAGCCGATCCTTAAACGTCCCTGGCTCCATCTCGTCCGCGTTCGCAATGATGTACTTGGGCCGCGGGGCTCCCTCCCCCAGCGGGACGAAGCCCCACTTGAACCCGGTGAGGAACCCGGCACCGCCTCGCCCTCGCAGATTGGAGTCCTTGACAACCTGAGTGACCTGCTGAGGGGACATGCCCTGCAGGGCCTTGCGCAACGCCTGATAGCCGCTGGCTTTCTCGTATTGCGCGAGGGTGAGAGGTCCGTCGGGGCGCATTGCCTCGGTGAGCGGCCTTTCCATCAGGTCCTCCGATCCCGGTACTCGGCAAGAATGGGCTCGATGTCGAGGTCCTCAAGATCGCGGTAAAGGTCCCCGTCCACCATCATCGCGGGTGCGCGATCACAGGTCCCCAGGCAGACGATGGGCAAGAGCGTGAACTGCCCGTCGGAGGTGGTCTCACCCAGCTCCACCCCCAGGGATCGGACCAGTCTCTGCCGGAGCTGGTCATAGCCAGTGAGCCAACAGCTCACACTGTTGCAGACCAGGATCACATGTCGGCCCACCGGTTTGCGAAGAATGCGGTTGTAGAAAGTGGCAACGGAGTCAAGTTCCTCGGGAGACATCCCCAGCAGAGCGGCAAGGTCCCCAAGCGCCTCGTCGTCGACCCAGCCCCGGTGCTGCTGGACGATCCTCAGCGCATCAAGGCAGGCGGCGCGCCGGGTTTCGTAGTTCCCGAATTCGGCCTGGATTTCCTTGATTTCCTGCTCCGTCAGCATGAGCCTCAATTCTCACGGATTCCCTTGGGTGCCGGCCCAGGACCTCATCGGTCCACATCGGCGAGCACGAAGTCAATGCTTCCCAAAATAGCTAGTAAGTCTGGGACCAACATGCCCCGGCTGAGCATCGGAATCATCTGCAAGTGCGCAAAAGAGGGGGTGCGAATCCGGGTTCGGTAGGACTCCGTATTGCCGTCGCTGATGAGATAGTAACTGTTGGCCCCCTTGGTGGCCTCCACCAATCCCGCGGCCTCACCCGGCGGAATGACCGGCCCCCAGGCGACGCTCAAGAAGTGAGTGATCAAGGTCTCGATGTCCTGCCTGGTGCGCTCCTTGCGCGGGGGCGTGGCCAGAGGATGGTCCGACTGATAGTCCCCAGAAGGCATGTTCTTCAAACACTGTTCGATAATGCGCAGGCTTTGGCGCATCTCCTCCACACGCACGAGTCCTCGATCATAGCAATCCCCGTGTGTCGCGGTGGGGATGTCGAATTCAAATTGGTCGTATCCCAAGTAGGGCCGTTTCTTGCGGAAATCCCACTCGAATCCGCAGGCGCGCAAGCCTGGCCCGGTCGCGCCCCAGTCGATGGCCTCATCGGCGGTATAGCATCCCACCCCCTGGGTGCGGGCTTTGAAGATTCGGTTTTGGAGGACCATCTTGTCGTACTCTTTCAGACGGGGGGGGAAGTACTTGATGAAATCGCCGACCAGCTGATCCCACCCTTTGGGGAGATCCTGGGCCACACCCCCGATGCGGGCCCACATCGGGTGCATCCGGCCCCCGCACACAGCTTCGACAATGCTGAAGACCCTCTCGCGGTCGGTGAACATGTAAAACACCGGCGAAAGTTGCCCGAGATCATTGGCGAAGGTGCCGTACCAGACCAGGTGGCTGGAGATACGAAAGAGCTCCGCCAGCATGATGCGGATCACCTTGGCGCGGTCGGGCACCTCGATCCCCGCCAGCTTCTCCACGGCCATGAGATAGGGCAGGTTGTTCATGATCCCGCCCAAGTAGTCAACCCGATCAGTGTAGGGAATATAGGTATGCCACGACTGGCGCTCGCCCATCTTTTCGGCACCGCGGTGGTGAAAGCCGATCTCCGGAACGGCGTCGACAATGACCTCTCCGTCCAGCTGAAGCACAATCCGAAGAACCCCATGAGTACCGGGATGCTGAGGGCCAAGATTGAGAAACAGGAACTCCGTGTCCTCGGCCTGTCGCCTCAACCCCCATTCCTCGGGATGGAACTTCAAGGCCTCTTGCTCCTCTTGCTGTTTCTCGTCTGGAAGTTGGAAGGGGCCCATCTCTGTGGCCCGGGCGGGGTGTTCTTTGCGCAGGGGGTGACCCGTCCACGTCCGCGGCATGAGAAGGCGCGCGAGGTGAGGATGTCCTTCAAAGGTGATGCCGAACATATCCCACGTCTCGCGCTCGTACCAGTTGGCGTTCGCCCAAAGGGGGGTGAGGCTTGGCAGGGCTGGATACTCTCCTTCGAGCGGCACTTTGATCCGCAGGTCAGCATTCCGTTCGAAGGACATCAAGTGATAAACCACCGTGAAGGTGCCCTCCGGCTGTCCCTCGCGATGAACGCGGGTACGCTCATCGATGGCCGTCAGGTCGAACAGCATACGGTAGGGCCGCGGGATCTCCTGTTTCACGAACCCAAGCACTTCCTGCACTCTCGTCCTCGGGACCCACAGCGTTGGGATGCCGTCTTGGGTGCTCTGCTCAGCCAGCAAGACGCCCGGGAATCGCCTTTCGATCTCCTGCCGAATGGTGGGAGGCACCTGGGCTGTTCCTGTCAATGGAATGAAGGGCTCGAATTCGGGCATGAATTGCCTAAGCCTCAGCAGATAGGCGCAGCCCTCGGCTGACTCTCATCCGGGTTCAGGGCCGTCGGGTCCCCGTTTCCTTTCCCTCTCGTTGGAAATGATCCGGACGCAGTTCTCCCTTCGGGGGGCAGTGCGGAATGACCTTCGGTAGTTTCTCTGCAAACCGGTGATCGAATCCTTTTGCCCGAGGATCGCAGGATGATACCTGAGTGATGGCCAGGGAACCCGTGGGTCCGGGCACTCAGGCAATCGCCCTGCCGGACCGACCAGGGCAAAGGTCCCATGCCTTTCCAGGAAGCGAAAATTCTCCACCAACCTTCGCCCTCGGCGTAATGTTCATCGTGCGACCCGGGGAAGGCTTGGCCATGAAGGGGCTTCCGGCGGATCACCTTACGGGCCGCTCGCGCTCTTTTTGGTGGCTACACCTCATCCGGCGGCCGGAGGACGGTGGCCTGGGTGCGCCCTACGCGCTTCAAATCACGCATGGATTGCGGCGACGGCTTGACCACCCCCTGGGGGCCGATCATCCAGCTCAGGGGGCGCCTTTCCTTGCCGATCGCCTGACTGAGCAAGGTCAGTCCTTCGAGGAACGCGTCGGGACGCGGGGGACACCCGGGTACGTACATGTCAACTGGCAGGATCTTGTCTACCCCTTGGATCACGCTGTAGATGTCGTACATGCCCCCCGAATTCGCACAAGCTCCCATCGAGATAACCCAGCGGGGCTCCATCATCTGTTCGTGGAGTCGCTTAATGATGGGCCCCATCTTGACAAAGGGAGTTCCGGCAATCACCATGACATCCGCCTCGCGAGGAGTTCCGCGGATAATCTCGGCCCCAAAGCGGGCGATGTCGTACTTGCTCGTGATGCTTGTGGCCATTTCCACGTAGCAGCAAGACAGGCCGAAGTTGAACGGCCAAGTTGAGTTCTTGCGTCCCCACGCAATCAGATCCTGGACCCGGGCCAGGATCACAACTCGGCTCAGGACGTTTTCGAACGAGCCGCTCGGTCCGGCCCGCGGGGTTTCATCTCCGGGTTTGTTTGTCCACCAATTCATCTTCTCAGGTCCTCGGGCGGGTTTCCCCTCGTGACCGCTGAGCGCGCTTGGGCTTCGGCCCCCAGTCCAAACCTCCCATTTTCCAGAGATAGGCAAGCGCGCAGAGCAGGACCACTACGAATGCGAACATCTCAGCGTACCCGGGCCAGCCAAGCTCGCGAGCGGCCAAGGCCCAGGCAAAAATGAAGGCGGCCTCCAGGTCGAAGATGACGAAGGACACAGCGACCAGGTAAAACTTGATGCTGTAGCGGCTTCTCGCGCCGCCCGACGGCATGATTCCGGACTCGTACATCTCCCCCGTCTGGGGATCGGCATGCTTCTCACCGAGCACCGCGGAGATCCCCACCATCCCCCCGACCACCACAATGACAGCAACCAGATAGACAAGCAAGGGCCAGAGAGGCTGGACAGTTTCTTCAACGACCATCTGGTTTGTCTCCCCCAGGAAAGGCGATTGACTCTCGATATTCAGCCGACCGGCTGCGATTTGGGCTTGGCATGCGATTCCGATGGTCGACCCCGGAGAGCCCCTGAGTGTCCCCGGGCTGCGGCGAGGAAAGCCATTCCGAAGCCAATTCCCCGCTCAGAGGCAGAAACTTGGACTTTCTTCCACGAAGGAAGGCCGGGCGCATCTTCGTCAAAGGAGCAACCCAGGCTGTCCGGTGCCACGCCAACCCGAACCTTCCTTGGCACAAGGCCGTCTCTCACCAGAAAGCCTATGTGTGAAGGAATACCCAGTCCCTCAGACTGGGACCATCCCCGCAATAATGCCACAAAAGGTGCAGAATGTCACTCAGAGATGAATGAGCACTTTGGAACAATGATGTTTTGGTAGGTACGGGTCACCCCTGGGGGACACGCCTTTATGCAGGTGGTTGCCAGGCCACCACAGTTGAATGGATCGGATGACCGGGCTTGGAACTCACTTTGGTTCTAATCCCCGATCATCTAGCTCGCGGCATTAGATCAGGCACCCGTCCGACTGAGCCGGTGCCTTAGATCTTCTTGATTCCCTGCAAACCGCCCCACACTTTTTCAATCGAATCGAGCATTGAGGGACAAGCAAGCAGAGGGTATTCTCATCGCACCCACAGAATTGTGGAAAGACAAGGGATCAAGGGAATGGGTCTTCCCCGGCTCAAGCCGTACGGTGTTCCCGCTGGGGTCGTTGGTCATGCGGTCCTTGGGTGAAAGCGGCAAGCGGAGAGAGACTTCGCCTTGCCGGCCTGAAGGCTGGATGTTGTAGAATTGTTATTTGACGGTTCCCAATGAGGGGAGCTTTGGAATCAGGCGCTCGGGGCTGGCCGACTCGGCCGGTGGTGTCCTCTCAGGATCGGGGCGAAGAAGTCATCCGGGAGGCGCGGCCGGAAGCACGTGGGAGATCGGAGAAGGAGCCGGTCTGTTCCTCGACCTCTTGAAGGAAGGTCATCATGCGCAGCGGTTTTCGCCTCGGCAAGATCTTCGGGATAAGCATTGATGTCGACTGGAGCCTGCTGGTGATCATTTTCCTGATCACCTGGAGCCTTTCCAGCGCCTTTGGGCAAATGCACCGAGATTGGAGCGAGGGTCTGATCTGGAGCACAGCTCTTCTTGGGGCAGTGGTTTTCCTTGCATCCATCCTGGCACATGAACTCGCGCATTCGCTGGTTGCCCGGTCCCAGGGAATCCCGGTTAAGAGCATCACCCTGTTCATATTTGGGGGCGTGTCCAACATCCAGCGAGATCCGCCTTCCCCCCGTGCCGAGTTTCTCATCACCATCGTGGGCCCGGCGACGAGTATCATCCTGGGCGTTGTTTTCCTCGTGCTTTCGGGTGTGAGCGGGGCTTTGGGGTCCCTCGGCTTGGGCAATCCGTCAGGCCCGATCTCAAATCTTGACCCCCTGTCGACCCTGCTGTTCTGGCTCGGGCCGGTCAACATTGCCCTGGGGATCTTCAACTTGGTGCCCGGCTTTCCGCTGGATGGAGGCCGAGTCCTGCGTTCCATCCTCTGGGCCGCGAGCTCGAGCCTGCGCCGGTCAACCCAGTGGGCATCCTGGGTTGGGCAGGCGGTGGCTTGGCTCATGATCTTTCTGGGGATTTCGATGGTCTTTGGGGTCGAGCTCCCCTTCTTCGGTTCGGGATTCGTCAACGGGTTGTGGCTGGCATTCATTGGCTGGTTCTTGCACAACGCCTCCGTTCAGAGCTATCAACAGGTGGTGGTCCATGATTTGCTCGAGGGCGTTTCCGTGTCGAGGATGATGCGTCTCAACCCTCCAACCGTTCCGCCAGAATGTACGGTCAGCGACCTGGTCTACGGGCACGTCATGGATTCCGACGACCACGCTTTTCCGGTCACCTCGGCCACTCGGCTGGTCGGTCTCGTGACCCTGGACGATGTCCGCAAAGTCGGCCGGGACCAGTGGGAGACGACAAGAGTTCAGCAGATCATGACCCCGTATGACCAACTTGTGACAACCGGCCCAAGCGCTGACGCGTCCGAGGCTTTGAACCTGCTCAACCAGCGGGACATACGTCAGTTGCCCGTCACGGAGCGAGGTCAGCTGGTGGGTCTCCTGCGCCAGAGGGACGTCGTCAAATGGTTGCACCTGCAAGCCGGCTGGGGGGAACGCCGGTAGGCTTCGGAGGAGCTGCCTATCCTGACAAAGATTCCAGAGTGAACCTGGCGCAGAGAGCCAGCCCGCGAATTGAGGCGGGGAAGGACCCTCCCCTTCTTCATGCAATCGACTTACCAAACGGCCGCGGAACCATGGGAAGTGAGCTCCCCCCAACTTGGGGAGACCAACCCCCGCAGGAACCAGTTGACGGTGATAGAGCCCCGTGATATAGTCCATTTCCGCCGGGGGGCGTGGTGTAGCTGGCCTAACACGCGGCCCTGTCAAGGCCGAGATCGCGGGTTCGAATCCCGTCGCTCCCGCCTTAGACAAACGGAGAAGGTTGTGGTAATTCGGCTTGGGCCGAATGGCCACAACCTTCTTCTTGTCTACGAATACCTCTAGCAAGACCGTATGGAAGAAGAGTCGGCGTTCCTCGTCACTCGCCGTGGCAAGAAGTGAGGCGTAGTTCTTCAGAAACTCAGCTGCCTTCCCGATATCCGGCGGCTCCACGGTCCTTGTCTGCGACTTGGCAAGGTCGATTCTCTCCTTCTCCTGCAGATACTCCTTCTCCGACAAGTCCCCCATCATGAAGAGCTTCTTGGCTCGGGTCAACTGCTCATTAAGGCTAGCCAAATTCGCCTCTGGCTGGTCTGGCCCTCCACGGCCATCTCCGATCCGAGCCAGGAGCGCTTCCCTGACCTGGAGGAGCAAGCCGGGATAATCGCAACTTCGGGTTGGGATATCTATGAGTCGGAAATTCTTCCAAAGCAAGAGAAGGCACTCGTCGGGAAGGCCAACGATCTTATCCGATCCGGTCATTCGATCACGAGAGCAGCGAACGAACTCGGAATGACACACGACAAGCTGCTGCGACTCATGGCTCGGTACCCTGAGGAGTAGCCAAGCCCTGCCCGAGATAACTAGGTGATGTGGGTCTGTGCGTTATTCCAGATTGCGCACTTGCTTCACCCAATTCCAGCAAAGGGCACGGGAGGAATCCTCGAAAGACGCGACAGGTGCGGCCAAGTGGTGGTGCACTTGCTTCCCAAGCAAGCATTCGCGGGTTCGCCCGCCCAGACCGACGGGCCTGGAAATCCCGTCGCCCGCTCTTAGCTGACTCAATCTGCTTCTCGCGCACGACTGCGCTCCGATGAGCAGAAACCATGCGCGCGAAGCGTCTGACCCCGGAAGTTCCAGAAGGCCCAAATCGGCACCCCTCTCCCCCGATGTGCGCAGCGCCTTCGAGGACTTCTACCTCCCCCTCCAAGCTCGGCGGGAGACGCCAGCAGCCAAGTTCCACCACGACTGCCCCCCCGCGGAATTCGTTTCCTGGGCGGGATCCCCAAAAGCTGGGCCAGACGACCATCTAGCAGGTGGAGGGGATCCCTTGGGGGGAGCCTGCAACATAGACCTCCGATAGCTCGACCTCGCAGCCGGGGGCGAGGACCCGCACGTTCTCCTGCAAGTCCTCCAGATGACCATGTAACGCCTGGATTTCGATCCCGGGCGGGGCATAGGTGGTGAACAGCGCCCGCCTGGTACCGGCGGCGAGGCACGCCCGCTGAGCCGGACCATACAGGATGCTGGAAAGCACGCCCTCTTCATCATGGATGAACATGTCCCCCGGTTTCAGGGACCGCTCCTCACCCCCCAGGGTCACATAGGACTCCCGCCCGGAGGCGAGGTCCACCCCCGTGCCGCCGATCACGCGGTCCAGATCATGTCCTGCCGTCAAGAGCAGGTTCTTCAATTCCGCCATGAACATCGCCTCAACGAGCGCAGCGACCTGAGGCAGCGACTTGTTTTTGAATACGACGGACTCAAGTTGCAACTGCACATGGTAGGTCTTCTGAAACCGCCGGTAGTAGGCGGTGTAGGCCTGCATCCTCGGCAGGGTCTTGAGAGATTCGCGGGTCCCCGAACCATATTGGGACCGAAGGGAGTTCTCCAGCTCTCTCTTCCGCCGTTCTAGCTCGTCATGTTTTTCTGGGTTGACCACCCCTCGGAGCGCAAGGACCCCAATAGCTGCGCCTGGATACGTCTCAGCCCATCGATTGGATGCAGAGAACATGATCGCCCCTCCCTGGAGCCAGTGAGCCGACAAGGATTTCGCCTACAAGTCCCAAGCGGTCCCTGATCAGACCCTCTCTGCGAGCTTTCGGCCTTAGAGCCGACTGCGGGTCCGCCAGCTCGCCCCGGGCGGACAGAGCAGGGTTTCAAGCGGAGTTCGAGCAGGCCTGTGCCACCCAGGGCATCCGACCTTTCGTTCTGCCCCCTCACTCCCTAAAGCTCAACGCGTTTGTCGAAAGAACTCATCAGACCCATGCCGAGGACTCTTATGACCTCTACGAAGGCAGCTTTGACATGCCGAGCGTCAACCAGGCACTCCACCGATGGGAGCACACGTACAACGCCATCCGCCCCCACCGCTCCCTTGCCAAAAAGACCCCGGCCGAGTACCTTTACCGCTACCACCGCTGGGCGGCCCCGAAAGCCCAAACCTGTCTCTTATGTCTTGAACCCACGCATTTGTTTGAATGGGAAAACGTTTGCCTGTATAATGCTTTTGTCGGCCACGGGGACGACTGTTCCCTCTCCGCCGGACCCTTCCTCGGCCTTCCATGCTACGCTGAAGTGGCAGTCCAGTCCAAGGTGGACAGGAGGCCGCGGGTGCCTGGGTCCCTTCCGTTTCGCGGCCATGTCAAGAAACTGGAATTGGCGAATCTGGGGAAGCCATGCCAGTTACGATCACTGAAATCGCCAAAGCAGCCGGGGTCTCTCTGACAACGGTCTCTCGGGCTCTCAACAACATTGACCACCCCATGAGCAAGGAGACCAGGGAGCGGATCTTGAAGACTGCCAGGGAGATGGGCTATCAGCCGAACTTGGTCGCCCGCAGCCTGCGAACGGATCGTAGCCTCACCATCGGCATTATTGTCGAGAATATTCAAAGCCCTTTTACGCCGCCCATCATCCGAGGCATCCAAGACCACCTGAAGCCGGAAGGCTATTCCAGCACGATCATCAATTCAGACTGGGATCCCAAGATCGAGAGCGACGCCATCCAATCGCTGAACAGCCGCCAGATTGATGGGATTATCTTCGTGGAAACGTGGCATCGCTCATCCACTGCTGTCCAGCGAATGACGACCAAGCCCTTTGTGTTCGTCCATCGTTTGTTCAACGGCCATTGTGCCAATTCCGTTATCCCCGACGACTACGGGGGCGCTCGCCTAATCACCCATCACCTGCTCGAGATCGGTCACCGCCGGATTGCCTTCATCAACGGGCCCGAGGACTGGGACGCTTCCCGGCGACGGCTCAAGGGATACCGGGACGAATTGGCTGCCTCGGACATTGCCTATGACACCCGTCTGGTCAGGGGAGGGGACTGGGAGGTGAAAGGCGGCTACCTGTCCACTCAGGCACTGATTAGCGCGGGGGATCGGCCGACCGCCATTTTCGCCGCCAATGATCTTATGGCCCTGGGAGCCATCTACGCGCTGCAGGATGCCGGTTTGCGGGTGCCCCAGGACATCATGGTCGCTGGTTATGACAACCGAAACTTCACCAGCCTGGTTCGACCTTCGATCACTACGGTGACCCTGCCGTGTTACGAAATGGGCGAAGCGGCGGCGAAGCTCATGCTCAGCTTCATCAAGGGCAAAGTCAAAGAGTCGGAGCCGATCGAAATCCTGGGCCGACTCATTGTCCGCGAGTCATCAGGCGCCAGCCAAGAAAGATTGGAGTTCGAAGAGGATCAGGGGTCCAGCGCCTGGAGAAAGAGGAGAAGGGAAATCTTGCGCAATTGGCCAAACGGACCAGATCATCCTCCGAAAGCTGGCCGACCTTGTTCCTGATCCGGTCGGATGGAATTGCCGACCCCGCCATCGTTTGGGCCTCTCTCCTCCTCTTTTCTAGGCAAAGCGCATTTTTGGGCAACCCGCCCCGCTCGGAAGGGGCGATTCTGCGACCAAGGTAGTGATTCGCCCCCCTTCCCCGGGAAAGTGGGCGTGCAGAGTTTGTGGCGGGAGCATCGGATGAAGGTGTGGACCAAGATTCCAGTCGACTTGCTGCCAGAGAGCGCGCTGCCTCCGGCCGCCCGCAGGCAGGGGACCCGGTGATGCCATCCGTGCGGCGCCAGCTCACACCCGTACCGTTTGTCAACGTTGCCTTTGACGACGAATTCTGGTCGCCGCGCCTGATGGCAAACCGGACCGTCACGATTCCGCACGTCTACCGGCAATGTGAGTCGACAGGACGGATCAGCGCCTTCGACTTGAACTTTCAGCGGCCGGTGCCCTCCCCGGTCGTTTTGATCTTTGGTGATGCCGACGCCGCTACCTGGCTCGAGGCCGCCAGTTTCTCGCTTGCCACTCATCCCGATCCCGACCTGGAGGCCTTGGTGGACCGGCTGGCCAAGAAGATCATCCATGCCCAACAGCCCGACGGCTACCTTAATACCCATTTCATCGCGATCCAGCCCGACATGCGCTGGCGAAACTTGCGCGACTGGCATGAGCTCTATTGCGCGGGCCACTTGATCGAAGCGGCGGTTGCCTCCTTCCAAGCGACAGGCGACCGCAAGTTGCTGGATGCGTCCTGCCGCTACGCGGATTTGATCGACGCGACCTTCGGCAGAGAACCGGGCAAGAAACGCGGCTACTGCGGCCATCCGGAAATCGAGCTGGCCCTGGTCAAGCTGTTCCACGCGACGGGCAATCAACGCTACTTGAAGCTGGCTACCTACTTTGTGGATGAGCGCGGGGCGCAACCCCACTATTTCGATAGGGAGGCCCGCCACCGCGGTGAGGATCCGGACGACTTCTCGGCCAAGACGTACGAGTACTGCCAGGCCCACGCGCCCGTCCGCGAGCAGGCGAAAGTGGTAGGGCACGCGGTCCGGGCAATGTATCTGTACAGCGCGATGGCAGACCTAGCCCACGAGAACGACGACATCAGCTTGCGGGAGGCCTGTGAGCGGCTCCACGAGAACTTGGTCACCAAACGCATGTACCTTACCGCCGGGATCGGGTCGACACGCGACAACGAAGGTTTCTCCCAGGACTACGACCTGCCGGACGAGACGGCCTATAACGAGACTTGCGCCACCATCGGGCTGATCCTGTGGAATCACCGCATGTTGCACTTCGCTGGAGAACGCAAGTACACGGATGTCATCGAACGGGCCCTGTACAACGGGTTCCTGAGCGGCGTCTCCCTCGATGGCGCGCACTTTTTCTACGAGAATCCGCTGGCGAGCTTGGGAGGCCATCACCGCCAGGGCTGGTTCGAGTGCCCCTGCTGCCTTCCGAATATCGCCCGAACGCTGGCTTCACTGGGGGGCTACTTCTACTCCCTGGGGGAACACGCGGTTTGGGTTCATCTCTATGCCCAGGGCACCGCTAGGCTCGCACTCGACGGACAGGACCTGACCCTTCGCTCGGTAACCCGCTACCCGTGGGACGGCGTAGTGAGAATCGAGATCCGTGCACCTGGACCTCGAAGGTTCACCTTGCACTTGCGCGTTCCCGGGTGGTGCGAGACGTGGCACCTTGGGCTCAACGGAGGTCCGATTCCCGAGGCGAAGCTTGAGGCCAACGGGTATCTCGCGGTGGATCGGGAGTGGCATCCCGGTGATGTCCTTGAGTATCACATGGACATGCCAATTCGAGTGGTGTGGGCGCATCCTGCCGTGCGCTCCTTGCAGGGGCGGGTCGCCCTGCAGCGAGGGCCGCTCGTATATTGCCTGGAGGGCGTCGACCACAAAGGGATCCCCCTGAGTCGGATCGCCGTGGATCCTGGGACGGTTGTTTCGGATCGGTACGTCGCCGAGCACAAGAACGGATTGCTCGGAGGCGTGACGGTGTTGCGCGGCCCGGCCAAGGTGATCGAAGAAGACGGCTGGGGCGGGACGTTGTACCGATCGCGGCCTCCTGCCACCGGGTCGCTCGAGATCATGGCCGTTCCCTACTACGCCTGGGACAACCGGGAGCCCGGCGAAATGCGCGTTTGGCTCGCCTCCACGGCCTGATTTGAATTCTGCCCTTTTCCTGCCCGCCAAAGGCCGTGAGGGGGGGCTGGCCCCGTGTCCGGAGCGATACCTTCTTGCCTTCATCCCACCGCCCCTAGCAGGGGCCCTTCCGGGGGCAGCGGCGCATATGCCGCCTCCTTGACAAGGAAAACGTTTTCCGCTACCATGAGCCTTGGTCGACATTCGCCCAGGCAAGATCTCCCTCGCAAGCAGGCAGCGAGCGCCGTTCGAGTGAACCAATGCGTTGGAACCCGCGTGTCCCGAGCGCGCGTTTCCCTCCATTGAGCGACTGGGATCCATCCAACAGACCTCGGACTAGAAGTCCAGCCGGAAAGCCGACTGCGGCAGGCGAGATAAGGCTGGAATGCGAAGCACAGGGCCTAACTGGGGCAATCGGATAGGGAGAAGGGCTTTGAATGTCCGGCTGAGCAGAGACAACAAGAAAGACCTCAGGCCCTTCGCCCCGCTTCCAGGCCTCATCTTCTTCATCTTCGTAGCGGTAAGGGTGAGATTAGCCACGGTCGCTGCCAGCACCACCTGGAAGAGGGTCTTGGTTTGCCCGAAGTAGCGCGACTTGCGAATGCCCAACTGAACCAATCTCGCTAGGCGATGCTCGGCCGCTTGACGTTTCTCCCTCAACAGTGTCCCGTGCGCTCAATGACAGCAATCACGCTGTTAACAAGGACACGCGGGGTCGAATCATCAGTCTTGCAAGAGAATGGGGTTACCGTCCAAACGCTATCGCGCGGGGCCTTCGAACGGACCGGACATTCACGGTTGGAATCATTGCCGACAGCATTTCTAGTGTCTTCACCCCAATCATCATTCGAGGCATCCAGGATCAGCTCAGTCAAAGGGGCTATCTCGGCCTTGTCATCAACGGTGACCGGGATCGTTCGGTCGAGACTGAAGCGATTCACCAATTCATGAGCCGCTCGATTGACGGGGTCATTTTCGTGGAATCTTGGCTGCGCGGACCAAATCCCACCATTGACCTTGCCGGCAGGCCCTATGTATTTGTTCAGCGTCTGTTCGGCAGCGCTCATCCCAATTCAGTTGTCATCGACGATCGCCATGGCGCGCACTTGGCGGTTGAACACTTGGCAAAGATCGGCCACCGTCGCATTGCTTTCATCAACGGCCCCAAGGGATGGGATGCTTCCGCAAATCGCCTCGATGGGTACGGGGAGGCATTGAACCGGGCGGGTCTGGCTTTCAACCCGGAACTGCTTAAAGAAGGGGACTGGGAGGTTCAGAGCGGATATCGGGCCGCCAAGAAGCTCCTGACATTGCCGCAGCCACCTACAGCGATCTTCGCAGCCAATGACTTGATGGCGCTCGGCGCGATCTATGCCATTGAGGATTCGGGGATGCGCGTGCCCGAGGATATTGCTGTGGTTGGATATAATGACCGCGAGATTGCGAGCATTTCACGCCCAACTATCACGACGGTTGCTATCCCCTTCTATGATATGGGGCGAGTTTCTGCAAAACTGCTCTTAAATCTCATTTACCATGAAGTTGAATCGGGAGAGCCTATCAAAATGCGGGGGAAATTGATCGTGCGCGAGTCGTGTGGGGCCGTAAAAGGCCACTGAGGTTTTTTGAAAAGTACAAGAGCCACTCGACTCATCCGCAGCTGCTGCGCCAGGGCTGAATCAAAGGGCAAGTTCGGTCTGTGTCAGAAGTGTGTGTCCGGCGATCAACCGTTGCGGGACATGCGGGGCTTGATCAGCCGGCTTCGTGTTCGTCCGGCAATTGCAGTCCGGAGTTGCGATCCAGAGCTCGACGCAGATTCGAGATAATGTTCACTAAAGGACAAAAACACGGACATTAGATTCATCTCTCGTGACACATCTTCGTATCCTTTGATTCGCGTAGCTGGCACCCTCGGCCCGCCGATTGAGATTTCGGCGCTTGTCGAGTGCAGCTACCTGAAGGGACAAAAGGATCGATTGCTGTACGCACGTGTGAAAAGCTCCCCCTCTGATGTCTGGTCCGGCGAAGTTGAATGGCAACGAGATGGGTTCAATTTCAATCTGTCCGACGATTGGAGGCTGAGCGAGGAAAACTGCGCCCGTTTGGAAAGGCGAGTTGCTATTTCCAAGCTTGACTCGAAGCAGATATCGTCCGCTCAAAATGGACTTCAATTTCACATTGAGTTCAATCTCCCTTGCGCGGACCCAAAAGCGTGGCGGTTTTTCGTTCCCGCGAAACTGTACGGCTCTGTTGCGTCTGATATGCCTAGATGCAACACTTGGAGCGACGATCGATTGCCTTTCCCGCTTGTCCTCGCGTATCTCGGAGAGTCACGCCTTGGCCTTTGTATGAGCCGAGTCAAACTCGCTTCGTCCGCAGAGGCTCCCATTCGGAAGAAGAAGGAGCTGAGCTTTCTCCAAAAGACCGACCTTGGCTCACTCGGTTTCTCGCTGAATGCGGACTCTATCTCCTTGCATGTCTACTGGCCCTACTATGAAGGAGAGAGAAGCATCGCCCTGGATTCTTCTGGCTCTTCGCCATCGGCCTTCTATCCTCTCAATGATTCTGAACTTGTGCTGTCGCTGTCCTACGAAATCATGACGCTGACTGCGGAAACCTTTGCTGATGCAGTTATGACTGCGTTCAAACACGCATACGCGCTGGCCGATTCTACGCCCCCATCGCTGCCATTTTCGTTGCGCGACTCCGTTGAATATCGAATATCTTCTCTGAAAGAGACCTATCGAGAGTGGGGGAGCGACGGCGCTGCGTTTATCTGCAGCTTCAACCCTGAGGCAGGTTATGAGAGTCCAGCGACTGGGTTCGGCACATCATTCAACATAGTGGACCTGGGAGAATCACAGAACATCTTGGAGTACGGGTTCACGGGACGACAGCTTAATTCGGCTTATGTACTGGCTAAATTGTACGGCGGGGAGTGGATCACGAAGGGCCGCCGCGCGATTGAGTTTTTCGTTCGACACTGCACAGCCGACAGTGGCTGGTTGTATTCAATTTATCACATCGGCAAAGGAAGGCCCCTTTACACGGTTGGCGATCCCGAGGGCCGTGTGATGCATTACCTCGCTGTTTCACCGGAACCAGCAAACTATTTACGGATGATGGTCGAAGCGGCCTTCGATTTGCTGCTTAACTATCGCCTGTATCGCGAGCTTGATTTGACGTACGATCATTGGCTGGCGGTGTGTTGCCGCCTTGGCGATTTCCTGGTCGAACATCAGAACGCCGACGGGTCCTGGTATCGCGCTTACTCGCCTGATGGCAGGCCCATCAAAGCCAATCGCTGGTTTGGCGAGGATGAGGCAGCGGCGAAGTCATCTACTGCTATCCCAATATCGTATTTGGTCGCGCTCGCTGGGGAGATGCCCCATGGCAAGAAGTATCTCGAATCCGCTCGACGGGCTGGCCTGTATTCACTCCAGCACAGTGTGGCCATTGACCATTATCAGGGCGGTACGCTGGACAATCCGAATGTGGTTGACAAAGAAGCTGCCCTCTACGCGACTCAGGCTCTGCTGGCGCTTTACGATGCGTTCAAAGAGCCTGTCTTCCTAGACGGTGCTCATCGCGCCGCCAAATTAGCCATCACCTGGAATTATATCTGGAATGTCCCGCACATCCGAGGGACCCGTCTCGACCGGGCAGGACTGGAGTCTACAGGTTGGGGCGGCATCAACTCAATTTGGGCGGGCGGGGTTGGCGATATCTATACGCTGTTTTTCCTTTCTGACCTGCTGCGGTTGAGCCGTCTCACGCACGAACCTTTCTTTAGTGCCGTCTCGGACCTGGTGGCGAATGGAACACAGCAGCTACTTTCACACCCCGGCGATCTCATGGGTTTTGCCGACGTGGGGATGCAGCCAGAGGGCATAGGGCTCTGCAATCAAGGGGTCGATGAAGGGCTCATTGCCAAAGGTGATATCTGGGGAAGCACGGGATGGATCTACTCAGCAGGAACGTTTGGATTGCTTGGGTATTTGATGGGAAAGGAGGGATGACATCGAGGGAAGCGCTTTTGGTCGGCTAAACATTGGACTTCAAGATTCTCGATTCGAGAAAATGGAGGCGACACCATGTCACGGCTATTCAGAGGGCTAATTGCGGTGATTGGGCTAGTCGTTTTGCTGCCTGCTTGCGCGGGTGGAGCGGCCCCGGCCACGGTTGCCGCAACGCCCGTTCCAGCAACGGTAGCGCCGGCAACGGCCGTTCCAGCAACGGTAGCGCCGGCAACGGCCGCCGGGGGTGGGGCGGGTCAGTTGATCACGTTGACTATCTTGTCTAACTTCACACCGGATGTCGCGCGGGGGAAAGTGCTGAATTCACTGATCGACGAGTTTAACAAAGAACAGGCAGGCAAGATCAAAATGGTTTCGGACACAAACCCGGATTGGCCTGGCTTGCAGCAAAAGATCAGATCCATGATTGCTGCGGGAGCGCCTCCCGACGTGTTCATTTATAACTACAACCCGACCGACTTGACGCGCGAGAAATCGGGCACATTGATGGATTGGAAGCCCTACTTGGATGCTGATCCGCAGTGGAAAGCCACGTTAAGGGACGAGAACCTGGCGGCCCTGACCATCAACGGTCAGATCATGGGCATTCCATCCGATCAAGCACCAGTGATGTTCTATTACCATAAGGACCTGTTTGAGAAGGCCGGCATCAAATCGTTCCCCACGACCTGGGATGAATTCTTCAAAGACGCGGATGCTTTGAAGGCGAGTGGCGTCAGCCCGATCGCGCTGATGACGGCAGATGACGCATGGCATGCTATGAATGCGTTCACCATGCTCGCCGTTAGTGCAGGCGGCGAGGACGTTTTCGCCCCGACGCAATCGCTCAATTCGCCCGCAGTAGTCAAAGCGGCGGGGGAACTGAAGCGGTTTTTCCAAAACTACACAACTCGCGACGCTGTGGGGGCGAACTATGCCGTCAGTAGTCGAAATTTCATCTCGAAAAAGGCGGCGATGATAATTGACGGTCCTTGGCTCGTCAGTTCCATTCAGACAGATGTGCAAAATCCCTGCAATGTTGGCGTGGCGCCAAGTCCAACCTATGGGGATGGAAAGGCGCCGGAGGGATTCATCGTTAGCGATTCGATGAACGCTTGGGCTGCTGCGAAACAGCCGACCAAGGAACGCGAGCAAGCCGTCGTGGAATGGATGAAGTTCTACACCTCCGAGGCAAGTGCGAAGCAGATGTCGTTGCAGGGAGATTTCCCGCAGGCCGTGAAACTGACTTACACAGATCAGGACAAGGCCTCCACAAACTGCAACATGGCTCAAGTGCTCGACATCTCAAGTAAGGCGCCGTTTCTGGTTGTGTCGGCCGTCAGGTACATCACGACGCCTGCTCAGGCTCAACTGCCTTCCCTTCTTGAGAGTCTGGCGCTTGGGAAGATAACTCCGGAGGACTTTGCGGCCAAGCTACAAGCCGCCAACCAATAGGCAGAGGGCTTCAGTGATTGGAGTTTAGACTAAATCGCGATCGAAACTATTCTCTGGACTTGGAAAGCTGGGAGAATAGGCGAAAACAAGTCTACGTTCGGTGAATAGTCTAAACTCCAACAAGGTGTGAACTTTGCCTCCATTGGGGGGCTTTGCAACGTCCTCCACATCGCAAACAATCGCTGGGTTGTATACGTTTCGCCACGATAGGATCGTTGGTCAAGTGAGCCTCTGAATGGGCGGTTCGGTATCACACGGTGGACGCGGCGGTTGATGGCCGGAACCTTGTCCAGGGCCACGACACAATTTCGGGAGCGGCAGAACAGGCGCGCGGCGGCCCGCTCTCTGGTGGAGGCGATGGTTGATCGGTGATCTGCCCACAACGTGAATGATCGGGGTCGTCCTGACGAAATTGGGGGCGCGAGCCAGCCAGCGCGATCCGCCGCGCGAATTCGAAATGCTGCTTGGGGAACACAGACTGCT
>Ga0208321_1000388_pt1 | contig 30754 bp, 30 predicted proteins | sample June2015DPH_4_15_FD_184692 | JGI IMG/M metagenome (GOLD analysis project Ga0208321, IMG submission 184692) | Peatland microbial communities from SPRUCE experiment site at the Marcell Experimental Forest, Minnesota, USA - June2015DPH_4_150... | ecosystem: Environmental > Terrestrial > Soil >... | reverse complement strand
TCTCTCCATGACCATCCAAAGGCATTGCTATTTAAGCCGACCAAAAGAAATGCCAATAGGGAAATTGAGAACGTTTTGTAGATTCTCATTGGGTTCTGCCCTCCTGAAAGCGACCCTTCAATATGGGTTGGCACTATATTGGCACCGTTATTTTTTGTCGGCGTCTGATATGGACCGAGAGGAGATCTCTTGCTACAGCGCGAAATAGAGACTTGTTTTTAAAAGAAAAAGAAGATTATTTTTTTACCCAATCTATTTTTGTTCTTTAGGCTTCTCCTGCGCCTTAGGTTCTTCCTGTTGCGGTTTGGGTTCTTCTTTCTTTTTAGATTTACCACTGAAGAAATTCTTAATTTTCTCTAAAATTTTATTCATTTTCAAACCCCCTTTTGGTAACGAATTAGCTTAACCGCCTGGATGTCCAGGATATCTTTCGATTTATTAGTGATCTTGATGCTACCCTTGAGGCTTGGCCTCTCGACGATCTCTTTGGAAGCTATGTCTACGATCGTGAAGACTTGAAGATCGCTAAGTTCCACAAGAAAATTCTGGCCCTTAAGCTCAGCCTTCGGGGGAACCAAATTCTTTGTGATTCGCTCCTGTTTGGGATCTTCCACCTTCTTTTCCTTAGCACAACCAAAAAATCCAATGGCCAGGCATAAAGCTATAAATATGAAGATCTTTTTGAAATGCATACAATGTCCCTCTTTCTTGGGTAGTAAAAGTTAGTAGGAATATCAGACCATTAGATCCCGCACCTCTTTTTAGTCCCCACACCTCCTTTCCCATTTTTTGCCAGCTTTTGGTAGATCCTGGTAAGAGTTTCTTCGAGGCTTGATAAAAAAAACCCGCAAAGAAGCTGTTTGGAGTTCTTTGCGGGTTTCTCTCACGTCCTAAAAAGGGCGGGTTTCTCTCACGTCCTAAAAAGGACTCTTTGCAACTAGATTTAACTCCTTTGTATAGTGTTCTCTGCTTAATGTCAAGATAAATCGTTAATCTTCAAATAATCCCACGGAAGGCCTGAAAAAATTGGATTTAACAAACCCATAAATTTTAAAGTTAGGTTCAAATTGCAAAATCAATCAATGGACAATGTGAAGGAGGTGCTTTGATTCTAATAAAGCCGTTTTTGGTGCGGACTCTTGAGATGATCGGAATCTTCGGCTTTACTGGCGTCAGGATTATACCCAAAATTTAGACTACGGCCTTTGAGGCCTCCAGCACAGGAATATACTGTTGAAGGTTTTAAATCAGGCGAACCCACACTACCTGATTTCCAATTGAAATGTTGCATTATGTAACAAAAATACAAAATCAAAGTTACAGGAAGAAGCAAACGAAATATCCCTTTACCAGTTTTTCAAAATGAGCCGAAGGGGATAATTATCGAGTACACCTACTACTCCTCAATCGAAGACAATTCCGAAAGTCAACGATTATAGTTAGAAATGTTCATGGTTAAAAAAATGAGTGTGGAGTGGGCTGGGGTCAACAACCCACTCCGTCTGGTTCAATTCTCATTAGAGAGTTTGGACTTTAGATGCCTAATTTGGCAATCTAAATGTTTCGGTTGACACGGGGAGAGCCTTTGACAGTATTCCATTCTCTTCTTTCCTTATGGAAGGAATATCTGTCGTACATACAGCGGAATAACCGTGACGGCCACAAGCTGCTCGGTTCCGTCGAACAGCTTTTTTAGTTCAGGCACAGCCACACGAAATTGGTAATTTTGCACCCGGTCTATGCCAGCCGGTATACTCTTGACTATGTCTGTGGCTTGGTCCGCCCGGTAGATACGGAAAAAGCTTGGCTCTACACCCGAATACATCTTTTGTTCCAACTTAGCCCGTGAGAGGAGAGCCTGCTGGTATTGGATCCATAGCTCGATGACCACCCCGCGAGCATCTCGCACTTCCCAGAAGTCTCCGCCTAGAACAGGCTCAACGTTAACTCCTTTCTGCGTCTGCTCCCTCCGGATGGTGGCTTGCACAAAGTCTTTGTAAGGACCCGGGACCTCATTAATGTTTGCGGTGAAGCCACCAGTAATTAAGGTGGCCATCTCACCGGTTTGCGTGTGCTTGGCAGGAACCGCGAACACTACTTTCCGAGTGATTGCCCCCTTATCCGGTTTTCCTTGGGCATCTTGGACGAGAAATGTATCGATGAAGACGATCATGAAGTTGGCCTCCTTGACCGGACCTCCTGGGATCGGGGTTACTTGCCACGGAGCCGGCACCAGCTTCTGAAGCTCTGCTTGCCCCACACGCATCGCCACCACTAGTCGAGTATCCGCAGTCGACTGGACAAGGGTCTCGGCGTAAACTGGTTGGGTCAAAGACAGATTGCCAGCAAGACTAAATCCGATAATAAAAAAAACCGCAATATACTTGGTTAGCATAGTTCATCCTCCTTTCCTTATTGATTAAGCGCGACACTTGATAAGCAGCCTTCCCTTTTAGAATTGAACCAGATAAAATTATGGGCTATGAATGGTTCGTTCGTGTTCGGAACTTTTTATATAAGTTTTCTCACGACATTGCTTTGGCCGCCAGCTACTTCAACTCGATTTCAATTGCCTCGTATTTTGTCGATCCAACATTCTCTATCGAATCCGTCGTAGGGCCTTCGTACCAGCGATAATCGCCGGGTTTCGTCTCCAGTATTTCGGGGCTCTTGCCCGGTCTTTGGACGGAGATTGTGCTCTGCGATATCGAAATCCTAAGCCACGGCAACGTGCGTGAACGGACGCCAGTTGACTGTTTAGGATCGACGGATAGGCGATAGACCTTCACGAGATCATTTTCCAGCACAAATTTGTGTCCAGGTACGGTATCCAGAACCGACGGGACGCCCCGGGACCCGGAGGAAGAAAGTATCTCAGGGACAACAAATCGAAGGGGGGTTGTGCCGATATTTGTAATACGGTGGGTATAGGGGGCGTTCGTAGCCTTGCTGAAACCAACCCAACCAGTAGGTACATCAATCTGAATCGGCGGCTTACCCTGGAATTCGTTTATTCCCTTTCCACCGGAAACCGCAATGGAAACACTATCAAAAGAGTGTGTGTGAAAAAGGGTCACGTCTCCAGGGGGAATGAGGGCATCGTAAATTCGCACGTTTTGGTTCTGAAAGACAATCCGGTGGCGGGGCTCCTGCTCAACTGGTACAGCCGTCTGCTGGGCTTGGGCGAATAGTTGTTGCGACACCAAGAGGCACGCAATAATGAAAAAACCCAAAAGAAACGACAATGATTTGTTTTTAGACATGATCGCTTCCTCCTTTTTAGTTTTGAAGATTTAATTGATATTTATAAAGCGGGGCAATTGAAGAAGGACAAAAAATAGGCTCCAAAGGGATGTTCAAAATCCCATTGGAGCCTTCATATCGGATCCTTCTGGAAAATCCATTTCATGCTGTACACCAAAAGGTTGGGGTTTGTTTGAACGGATAGTTTCAAAAACGAGATAACTTAAAAAGAAAGTACTAATTCTAATTGAAAAAGTCAACGAGAATTATCGATTACCATTTGAAAGAGCGTATCGAAGGGCAAAACTTAAAAATCACACTTTCAGGAAGGAGTCCTCGGAAAAGGGGATGTGGATAACACCTACTGCTAAACGATTTCATAAAAAAAGAAAGTTAAGGATTACAATTAGAAATAGGCATAACGTTGTGGGTTTGCGCCGTCTGGCCTGCTAAGGGCTAACTTAATCTCAATAATAAAACTGACACATGGAGCGACCTTACCGTCGGATATGGATATTGGAGCGTCGCAAACCCACTTTTTAGCCGTCCGTTGGAGGCATTTTTGAATAGAATCATCCCATTTGTCATTCACGGCCCGTTTGTTCACCGGATCACTTGCGAAATAGCATGTTGAAGAACGCCTCCATCTCGGCCCAGGACTTTTGGTCGGCCTCGGCGTTGTAGGCCAGCTGGGGCAAATTGAATTTCCTGGCCAGGCTGTCGGCATCGTGACGCGAGAATGCGTGCTTGCTCTTCGGATAATCGATCACCTTGTAGTGCACGCCCGCTGCATCCATCTCAGCCTTGAACTGTTTCACCTGTTCCACGGGCACCCACGGATCCTCCATGCCGTTCAGTACCAGCACCCTGGCCTTGACCATTCCCTTCTGGGCGGGCCTCTCCGTCTTGAGAGTGCCCCAGAAGACCACCACGCCCGCAAGATCGGAGCCCTGACGCGCCATCTCCAGGACGATGTAGCCGCCCAACGAGTAGCCGATCGCCGCAATGCGCTTGGAATCCACGGACGGATGCTTGCTCAGCACGCCCCGCGCCGCGTCGAAGCACGCCTCCATCATGGAAGGATTTTTTCGGACCTCGCCGGAGAGCTTGCCGGCCTCGTCAGGATTGGTGGCCTCCTTGCCTTCTCCATACATATCCACAGCAAGCGCCGTGTAGCCGAGCTTGGCCAGCTCACGGGCACGGTCGCGCACGAATTCACCGGCGCCCCACCAGTCGTGCACCACGAGCACACCCGGACGCTTACCCGCGACAGCGTCATCGTACGCCATGTAGCCTTTGAGCACGACGCCGTTCGCCTTGTAGATCAGCTCCTCGTCTTTCACTGCCACAGCCTGTGTGACTGACCCCAACAGCCAAGCCATGATTACTAAAAGGCCGATGAGAATCATAATGAACTTCTTTGTATTCATATTCATGTCCCCCTTTCTGATAATTTATGAAAATAAAATTAAATAAGCCTCCAAAGAAATACAAAAACTCCCTTGGAGGCTTCATATCGGCATCTTCTGGAAACCCCATTTCATGACTTCCACCAAAAGAATCTGAAATACGAAAAGTCCGACAAAACTTTTAGAATTCGCCCGCCGTGTCATGAATAGTATGTTTCAGTGCATAGCAGATTGGAAAGCGTATTCTCAGTTCGTTTAGAGTTAAATTCATAGGTCTACTTTCCTGGGCGGACCGGCGCGGTAACGATCGGTGACGGTCCCCAGAGTTCGGCAGTCACATCAGTGGCGAATGCGCCCAGTTCATCCCTAGTTTTTTGAATATCCTCATGGGATTCCCAAGCAGCCCAGGCGGCCATGTCGGCGAATTCGTAGGTTGCCACAATCCGATGAGGTCCAGAGGCGGAGCGGTAAGCGCGAAACTCAACGACACCTTTCACAGCCATTTGGCGCTGAATTGAGGACTTAGTCCACTTTGTGTAAGCTTCCACCTTGTCTGGGTGCAGGTTCCATTTAACGACATAAAGCACCATAACATTTTCCTCCTTTCGCTAGAATTCTCAAGTCACGGCGGGCGAATTTCTCCCTACTCGTTCAAACCTTTATCTGGTTTTATTCTTCCTTTTATCGGGACGCCTTTAAAAAACTTTCAGGTTAAACATGAATCTGAAATCACAACAGGAGCTAAAATCTGAAGGAGAATTCTACACTATGGAGAGAATTTTAAAGGTCTTTCTCCATCCACCACCCCCTTGGAAAGAGAAAGTATTCTTAGAGAGGTTGGATTTACAATACCAAAGATGATTTTCTTGTCAATGGAAAAATGAGTTTGTGAAAAGAATCTTTTTTATTATCCGGTTGCAACTAAATGGATGCTTCGGGTGAGGTGTAAAATGGTGTAAAATCACGTAAAACTTTTCTCCTCAAAGAAGCTAAACTATTATAGATTATATTGCTGATTTCCATTTGTACTATTGTATTGTGGAACAAAGATGAACAATCAATGTTTCAAGGAAGAAGTCAACGCATTGCTCGATGATGTTCCGGTAGATGATCGTAAATTCCAAGGGTACACTATCCAAATACTATCCGTAAAGAAAATCTTTGAAATTCCCTTTGCAATATCGTTAGGTTGGAAATAGAGGCGCTTATTCGATTCCCGCCGCCTCGAAGATACCTCCCGAAATTTGCGTTTTGCCCATGGTCCAAAGTGCCACCACTGACGGCGAAGTCACTGAAAAATAGTTAGTCAAACGGACCTCCAGCTCCCTTTCCTCATCTTATCCCGCCAATTGCGAGACGAGGGATGTATTTTGGGCGTGTTGATCGAACAGTACACAACCGCTTCCCCTTTATCAGGAGACCTTCCAAGTCTGCTTTTAATCCCGGATACCTTCACCCCGGTTTCCGTAACCCGGTCCTCTTTCGATTCAATCAATATTCCCCTCGGGGTAAGCGTCCACATTGGAGCACAAAGGTCCGCTCTTAATTCTGGATCAGGGGGCAGAGCCACATTGTCTCCGATTTTGGGATCGAGGGACTCGCGGTATCCCCACGATATTCGACCAGTCCCTCAGATCAATCTGACTCTTCGGAAGCCATACATTCCGTCCGTTGATAACCAAAAGAACCGCCTCCAACGTTTCCTGCGCCCTCCGCTCAAACTCAATCTCAATTAGCTCGTCATCCCGCTCCTTGGGGAATTTCATGGGTGATATGCCCCGTTTATACCCGTTTTATGCGCTGAGAGAGGCCTTTCATCGACGTCTCAGCAATAATTTTCTTTTCCCTATGCCTCCATATAGACCCGTAAGGCATGAAAGAGTAAAGTGGACACCTTGGAGTTAAGCAATCTTCTTTTCCATCCGCATACTTACCCATACAGTCGGCGCATTTCGCAAGAATAGATTGTTTTAAAGTCAATTTTTCCCCCGTCTCAAAAGCCCTTAATTCCTTCACTCCCCTTGCGTTACCTACTTAAATTATCCTTTTTTTATTTTTTTTCCATTTTTTACCGCTCCGTAAAGACGAAGGGTAAAACAAATTCTGGAATCGGTTTGGAGGGTATACCTCCTTTCGGGCCATGGCCAAAAGCATGCTTCAACCTCCTACCTGAGCCTCCACTCCGACCACCACCACCACGGGTTAGAGTTGGGCTTGGAGTTCCGCCTTGGAGAAAATTCTCTTGAAGATGAGTTTCCACCATCTGGATCGGTGTTGCCTTGGCTTCTGGGGTTCTCGGTTTTGAGTCCCATCATAAACTCTTGTAGTGTTACAGGCTTATTATATCGGCAACTATTTAGTTTAACTCATTGAAATTGTTAATTAATTTGTAAATACTTATTATATTCCCAACTCTATTCCCAACAACCTCATAACTTCATACCTTCTCGGGAATCTCCTTCGGAGCGGTCTCCATGGCCAGCTCTTCCTTCTTCTTCCGGGCCAGTTCCAAGATCGTAGCGATTCGCGCGGCCACCTCCAAGGATGACATTTCGAGTGGAATTCCCCCTGGACCGGCGTGTTCGAGTTCCATAAGATCCCTCCAACCAGCGTTGTTCTTCATCCAAAAGATGAGGCCAGCCACGTTCCCTGTGCCACGTTCAACCATCATTTGCTCGATTTGCCTTTGTATCCTCTCTCGTGCCCTTTTTATGGCCTCAGTAAATCCTGATCTCTCATCTTCATACTTCAATATCTGTTCTCTTGACATGCCCAGGTGCATTACCAGGCCATAGATCAGGTAGGGTTCCTTCTTTTCGTCGCATTCTTTGAAGTAAGCGTTTATCTTCTTTTGGAAGAGGTCGAGGTCGGTATATTTCCTTGGTCTACCTGGCTTTTTCTTGGTCATTTTCTGCCCGCTGCCTGCCTAAAACGAGTCAGGATGAACTTACGTCTCTTCTCAGGGTCCTGGTAGCAATCAGGATGATCATCGAGCCACTTCTGGATTTCTCTGATAGTTTTCTCGTAGATTACGGGATAGGTTTTTTTGAGCGAGAGTAGGAACTCATCATCAGTAGTATCATCCATGAACTGCTTTAGTGCTATCAGAAAAAAATCTTTCAAGGACATAGGGTTCCCAGCGAGATTGGCCTCATTAACCTTTCTTTTTGCTCGATGGAGGAGTTCTACCTGTTCGCTGCCCTGAAAAGCAATAAGAAACTGATCTTTTGGTTTGGTTTCAAGAGTCCTCATACGAACTCCGTAGATATATATATAGTTTAATTGTTAACCTGGTTAGACGGGGTAGTTTTTTGGGTTCTAGTCATCGCTTCGCTTTCCTACCCTCCACCCTGCTGTCTAAGAGAATCATCCTATCAGCACAATCCATAAAATTTCCCTCCTCGCAATCTCTTAAAAACCGAAACGGAAGTTTCAGTTAAAACCTAACCCGGGCCAGCCTCTTCTTTTCAGAGGCCTCAATCCTTTTGACTTTGTCCAGAGCCCTCAAGTCCATCCTTGCCTCAACCTCAGAGATTACCCTCTGCCGTAGGGTATAGAGGGGCAAGGCATCGAGCTCAACCGCTACGTCTCCGTACTTCTCAATAAACGCCTTTTGCCTGGTGTCGCTCGCTTTCGTGAAATCGGGTGGAAGGTGATAGCGTCTTATGTCCTCCATGGTAAGGGCAGATTTGACTATTTCAGGGTTGCAATCAAAGAACTCTATCCGTTTTTTAAGGCTTCTCACCATGTCCTCACCGGAAGGGTCGAAGTCACCAAAGTATAGGACAGTAACCCCTTTGCCATCCCCGTAGCGATCGGTTGCGTTTCGGATAGATGACCATCCATCATAACCACGGCCAACATTCAAGATCACTCCGTAGGGGTTAAGTACATCCTCAAACATACCGGATAGTGCATCTTTCTCAAGCCATACCTCAAGGTATCCAGGTTGATTGCTCCACACGTTTTTCCTGTAAGCTCTCAATACCGTATCCCTGAAATCGCTTAACCCCTTCCACATACTAACCGCTCTCGGCCTTCTCAGTCTATCCTCAATCCATTCCCAGGGGATAATCCCCTCTCGCCTTGCCCATACCAGGGCGTTGGAGACAGCCTGATACTGACTCCGATTATTTTCTATGACTTGTCTTGAAACCAATTGATAATAGATTTGCCTAACCGTCATAGGGTTATGAACAGCTAAAATAGATTGTGCGGTTTCTATAATCGTCTTTGTCTTTTCATGCTTGCCCATTAGAAAGAACCCGTCCTAAGCCAACCCTGCTCCTGGGAACATCTTCTTAACCGAATGGATGGCCATTAATTTTTCTTTATCCATCCCTTTAAGTACGGGGATCTCCCAGGCCATATAAACAACCTCCTTAACTCCCTTCGATGCTAAAGTCTCCAGTTCCTCCTGATCTGCCACTACGTAAATTTCTTCATTAAACAGCCTTGAGTAAATCTTGACGGGAGACATCTTGACCTTTCGGACTCTTCCCTCTGAAATAAGTCTCTCTGCTATCGTGTCGTTAAACTTAACCCTCTGTCCAGGGTGAAGGGCGATTTCTTTTCCATTAGCTCTTATTTTAAATGAAGCCATTACTTCAACCGTCATAGCACAACCTCTACTTCGGAGTCAGTAAGGTCAATTTCATCCCTTTTTTTGGGGTTTTTCTCTGCCTGTTTTTGGGGTGAAAATGCTCTATTAAATGCTCTACCGGAAGATTCATTTTTCTGAAAATCGCCGGTAGAGAAATTTCCTTGTAATTTCGTTAGATTATCCTCGCCAAAAGATTCTCTATTGCTCTCTCCGTATATAGGTGGGTAGAGCAATAGAGCATTTTTTTCGTATCTAAAAGGATCTCCCTTTTTCCCGCTTCCGGTGCGCTTAATGGCTCCCCTCTCAACCCCGTGCCGAAGGGACTTAGAAACAAGAGTTCGATTCCGTTCTACCAGCTCGCCCACTTCTTTTTCGGTCAACAGACCATTCTCAAGGGCCTCCAGGATCAGGGGTATAGTTTCTTCGATCTCAACCTCCTCCCGGCTGCCCTCCATCACTAAGAGACCATCTTTTAAAGCTATGACCGTCTGGGGGACATCCAACCCATATCGCTGGATCGTAAAGAAGACCCTGCTCTCTCTGTTTCGCTTTTTAATGTGGATGCTTGTGTCCACACCACCCAGGAGCCCTGTCGAACCTATAATGTCGTCGCCATCGTCCCGCTCCTTCTTCCCGGCATGATGAGTCATTTGGATATGACAATCTATCTTTCTTGCAATCGCCATGAGGGGTTCTAATGTTCTCGTAACCTGGGCGTAGTCGTTAAGATCCCTTACTCGACAAAACTTCTGCAAGATATCGATGACCAAGAATTTAGCTCCTTTTTCTTTAATTAAAGCTTCAACTTCCTCCATGGCCTTTGCTGGTGCGGGGCCAAAATGAATATAAAGAGGTTCATCTGTCACCCCTAATTTGGAAAGATTTTTTTGAACTTCATCTCGATGCTCTTCGAGGGCCAGGTAAACTACAGTTGCCTGCCTCGTTTTTCTACCAAGAAAAACATCTCCACCTGAGACAGCTACCGCTGTTTGAAGTGCAATGGTTGTCTTCCCCACCTTAGGTTTTGCGGCGACCAAAGATAATCCCCCCGCAGGGAGAATACCTTCCCATATCCATTCTCTCTGTGTTTCTTGAGTGCTAACAATGTCCCTTGCCCAGATGAGATTGAAATGATGTCCACTATCACATTTTTCTTCGGCCCCTTCCTCAGGATGATTTCTTCTATCTGTTTTGATCACGGACTCCAGGATCGTCTCAACTTCCTTCGTTTCGAGAGGAGGAGCAAAGCGAGAGTTTGAATCCATCAGGATGGGAATGATCTCCTCTCTTGAAAGCCCCTTCCCGATGTATCGACCAGCCAGCCTTGTAATAGAGATGTTCCGCTCTCCGTCCGAAACGCCCTTCAAGAGATCCTTCTCCCATCCTTCAGGGAGGCGGGGTTTATCGTCTTTGCCTGACGTGGCTTCCAATTGAGGGAGGATTTCAAAATCATCAAGGCCATACTGCTTCTCTGGATCAAAATCCTTTACGGTCACTTTTGGTGTGTGCTGGTATTTATGGTTTACACTCCCTGGTATCCGCAATATTCGGCTTGCATCAGTGGCAATCATGTCTCCATGGAAATAGGAAGCAAGCCTTTTAAGGAGATTTTCTACTTTAGGAATGTCTTCTTTAGAAGCAGGTTCTCTCAGGATCCAAAGAAGGTAACGGCCTCCTCCAGAATAAATGATAAAGGTTGCCTTCAATGGGAATTCCTTATAACGTTGGCGACTTTCTTCTTTCTGCTGATCGGAAAGTTTGTAAAGGTCAAGGTCATCCCACAGGGCAGGGATTTGAATGATTCCATCTTTTGACCCGTCCCCATCAATGCGTGGGGCCACTCCGAAATAGGCATTCTCCTTTTTGTTAATCTCCAGAGTGGCAGGAATGGAATTCATCTCTGATAGCGGAATGAATAGATTCTTTCCAGAGGGTAGGAATCGAAGGTTGATAAAGCCTCCGTCACAATGTTGATAAAGAGATTTTAGGAAGGTAACGGAAGGGTGTTTATTTGTGCTTTTCATTTTGTCTCTCCTTCTCCCGGAGGTAATACTCTGAGAGGATGAGGTTATCTATTCTTCCCCTCAACTCGTCCGGGAGGATTACGACTTGACGGAATTTTATTTCACCGTCTTTGTCCCTGTAAGTAGAAAATGGGGCCTTGACATAAGGTCTGCCGTTATCCTGCATTACCCGGAAGTCTTTTATGACGACATCCCCTATTTCGATGTCGGCGAAAGCCCCGGAGGGGCCCCAGCTTCCGTGTCTTGCGGATCTCGACGACCTTCACCGTGTCCATGATCATCCCTGCATCTGCGTCCTTTTGTCATCGAGATTCAGGATCAACGCGCCGCTGCCGAAAATAATTCTGAACATCCTCGAGGTTGTATCGAATGACTCTGCTGCCGATTTTGCTGTAAGCTGGTCCCTTGGAAAGATGTCGCCAATTTCGAAGCGTTTGGATACTCAACCCGCTCATTTCAGAAACTACTTTCTCACTCACCCAATTTTGTGAACCCATATATAATCACCCCTATGTTTTCGGTTTAACCTCAGCATATCCTGATTTTAAAACGTGTTTGAGTGGTGGTTAGGGAAAAATACTAAGCAGCAATTTTCCCTAAAAAGAGAAGAGATAAATGTGGCTGGGATCAATAATAGGCTTATTGGAATGAGAGAAAAGGCGTTTTACGTAGAGTAGGGTATTTCGATAAAGTCAATCCAGCTTTTCAGGGATCGGCGAAATTCGGGAACTCTTTGCGAGCTTTATCCAAAAGCTTGTCTATATTCTCCGGGTTTTTCCCGTAAAGCTCACCAATAATCTCCAAAGCCATTTGCTTAGGTGTTTTAGGGGACATGCATAATTCATCAAACTTCCTATCGGAAATGGTCTGATAACAGCTAATGATTTTACTGCATTGCTCGATTCTTTCCCTGAGCATTTTACGCTTGTAGTTCGGGTTTCGTGTTTCTTTCGGGAGGTCTTTTAAAAAGTACATGAGAAACGAATAGTGCCTAAGTATGTTAAGGGGGTAAGGCGCCTTTTTTCCTCTGCCTCTCCTCAATCTCGGGATAGTTCCATGTTGTAGGAAATTTGCCGATCTCTCCAGAATCTCATCGGACGGATTCACTGCAACTACCCGTTTATCTATCTTAGACAAACATAAGCCTTCTCGCTCTAAAGCCTTAAAAATCCCCTGACAAAGAGCCGGGTCCTTGTTGAAGAGGCACTTGATAACTCCGAAAAAGAGGTTTAACCAACGCATTTGACACCTTTCAAGAGGGCTTTGCGGCAAATCCCTTGTTTCCATTTCTCCACTCTCCCATGTGAATTCTCCCAGGAGGGTCAAGGGCAGGGGATGGGAGTTTCCCTCTTCGCCTGGCCCGGCTATCCCTTGACGTGTCCTTTTAACCCAACGAAAAAAATATCAAGGCCCAATAAAAAAGTCTTGCTGTGGCTCATCCTGACGATCCCCTCACCCTCTTTTTTCATCCAGATTGACCACTTTATCCGATTCCTGTGCTTTGACGACTTGGGCGACCAATTCTCCGGCCAGGTTTGAAGCCCGCTTCAGAGCCTCGTCGTGCAGGTGGGCGTACCTTTGAGTCATGATGGGTGATTTATGCGTCAACAACTTTTGCAAGACGTACATATCCACCTTCCCGGAAGAAGCCAGCATCGAAGCATATTGATGCCGTAACCCATGAAGTGGCCGGAAGTCCGCTGGCAGTTCAGCTTTTTCTTTAATTCGAGCTATGGCGTGATAAAGCCCCATCCTCTGCCCGTGCAGCCCGGGGAAGACAAGCTCATGTGTACGGGGTAACTTCTCAAAAACAGCTCTGGCAGGATCATTCAGAGGAATACGCGCATCTTGCCCGCCTTTTGGTCCCCGGATATGAATAAAACCACGCTCAAAATCAATATCACTCCATTCGAGTTTTAGAATTTCGGATTTCCGCATTCCCGTATATAGTGCGGTCAACATGATTGACCCCGCGTAAGGGTTTAAGTCTTCTGCGATAACGGCCATCAGCCTTTTTAACTGTCCCTCCGTAAGAAATTCCGTTTTCGCGTTATTCACTTTCGGCAAAATAATTTTAAAGTCAATGCTCGGACACAGCCTCTTATTCTTGGCAAAATTTGAAATCCTTTTTATGAGTGCCATTGCGCTTTTTACTGTCTGAGCGGATTTCTGTTTCAACAGGGAAATCCTCAACCGGTCCAGGTCCAAGGGTACAAGGTCTTTTAGTTCCCTGTTTCCCAACACCGGATCGATATGCAGCTTGAATCTCTGGTCATCAATTCGGAAACTTCTGGTCTGGGGTTTCGTTTCAAGGTAGGCCTCCCATAGCCGTTTGATGGTCCATCCCTGAATTTCCTTCTTCCGTTTCTTTTCCTTACGCCGTTCCTCATTCGTCGGCTGTTTCCCTTCAATCCGCTCCGCCCTGACCCTGGCTGCCCGCGCCGGTGTCATGGCATCCTGAAACTGGCGGCCCGCCTTTTCTTCAATCAACTTATTGTCGCGACGATAGATGATGTAATAAATTTTTTCAGGCTTGCCTGTGCTAACTGCTGTTCCCATGATGTAGTAAACCCCCACATAATCCGTCTTGATTCGCTTCATCGTTGGCATGGCCCCCTCCATAACGTTAAAAGATCATTCAAAAACGGTAACCCAAAGGTCTTCATTCCCAACACTATTCCCAACACTGGCTTTATATTACGAAGTAAATCGAAGTATGTCAAGATAATTCTTAATGGCTTAAATACTGGGTTTAATCAAGGTGTCAGGTAAGTTTAGGTAAAAACAGGTAGGTTTAAGAAAACGGCCTCTCACGTCGGTAACAGGGGTTCGAATCCCCTTGGGACCACCATTTATAACAAGAAAAGCCCTGGTCATTGATCAGGGCTTTTCTTATGCATAAACTTCCGTCGATTACTGGGCTGCTTTCACGAAAAAAGCCATAGGGAAAAGCAAAAGAGTGGGAATAACTTCCGGTTTGTCAGACCGTGGGGGAGATCATGAGAGACTTGCCGATAAATTTTTCAACTTAGTCATATCTTCTGGAGAGATATTGATAAATCTCACTCCAGATCGATAATGTTGCTCCCCTTCGCTTAATGGAGGGTTAATCCAAACTACCTCAACAAGCATTTCGATTGCATTCAATTTAGCCTCAGAAGAGAAAAAAAGCTTCATCTTCAGGTTTTGACCAATCTCTATCTGCTCTGGAAGAAGAATCTGTAATCCGCCTTCGCTCGCATCGATAGTCTGGCCACTTTGATTAATTCGCGAGTCGGCTCGATAGTATTCTACCGGGAGAGAAATTGGAAATCTGCGGTATGTTCTTCTTTCAAAATTAGCAATCCCATAACGGGGTTTGGTTTCTTTTTCTTCGGTTTTCATTTGGAACCTTTACCAGAATATTTGATACAAACTTACTAAATTTCTCAGGTGTGGTCAACAAGAATTTAAGGAAGTATTAGTCCATTTTATACGCCCTAAAATAACAAATTTGGGTCGGGAATCTGGTCGGGACTTATAACCCCTCAAAAGGGGTTTTAAAGGGTCTGGAAAGGTCTAAAATGGCGGGATAAGGCATATTTACCAAGTTCTCACGCCGGTGCTGCTAATATTCACTCGAAGAAAGTTCTCTAAAGTAACGATTACCGGTTGAAATGCAAACAATCTAAAAAATATTGCCTCTCCTCTTTTTAACATCAAAAGCAAAGCATTACTATTTATTTAGTTTATGTGCTTTTTGGTCTCCCCAAATACCTTTTTGAATGTCCCCAGGATTTTGCATTTTCCCAGGACCGCCTTGGTTGTCTACGTTAGCATTTGTTGTTCCCGCTTGTAAAATGCTAACTGTAACGCTGCGTGCGTGATTATCGTCACCCTTTTTTATATATTCGATCGTAACCGGGCTCCCATTTTTTAACTCGCTAAAAGATACGTCCTTTCCATAATCAGTTTTAATGCTTGTATCCTCAGAGATGAGAAAAACCATATCCTTCCCCTCGCCCGTAACGACAATCGTTCCTCCACTAACTGTGCTAATCATTCCACTAAACAATAACGGTATGTCCTGCATTACAGAGCTGGAAAGAGGACTTCCTGCCGCCTTACTTCCTGTTTTTTCCCTTTCCGTCATAGGTTTTGAGTCTTCCAATAAAGACCTTCTTTCTACCTGCTGCCCATATTTTTCTGGAATTGTCGAATAGTCATCGGTGAAATTGACGGTTCCTTTCTCATCCACCCATTTATAAACCTCTGCATAGACTAAAAAAGGGATCATTAGTAAGCCGATAGTTAATACAGCTATTAAAACTGTTTTTTGCATGGTATCACCTCACCCTTACTTCATTTAAGGAATATTTACTAAAACAAAAAAGCCGAGCTACCAGAAGTTCATCTTTCGGCAGGTCGGCCATCTTCTTGAAAGACCCGCCGCTTTCCATCCCCTCCTCACGAAGGGTTAGGCTTTGTCGGGTAAGTTATTTTTTTATAAAACAAATATCATCAAATGTTGAAAAAATCAATCAATAAAAAGGCTTGTGAAAATTATCTTTTAACGATTTCCATTCGAAATATTGTATTGTGGAGTGAAATTTAAAAATCATGACTTTAGGGAGTACTATTCACCAACCAGATTCCGGATTGCCATCGGAATATTATTTTGGTCGGGAATTTAGTTGGGACTTAATCCCTTAAAAGGATTAAAGGAGAAAAGGGACGAAGAGAAAAGGGACGTAGTTGAAAATTAACACTTACTCTCGGCTCCTTCCATGTTCTGAATGGCTTTAGCAATCGCTGAAGTACATACCCCCAATTGCCGGGCGATCTCAGCCCTCGAAATCCCGAACTCATGGCTCAGATGATACGAAATCTTCGCTCGCACCGCTGAGACCTTTCTGGTCCGTCCTCCCATCCGCAATTCCTGTTCCAACACCCCTTTTTTAAGGCATATCCCCTTAATCGCATTATCGATAGAACTCTTCATTTCACTAACCCGGAGATATCTTCTTACCTTCTTCTCTGCTTCCCTAATAATCTCGGCTACAAAGTCTCCACTCCCCAATATCCGGCAATCATGCTCCATCTTATCCCGAGGCCTTCCTAAAGACAAAACCTGGGACCAGCCCCCTAAGCTCCGTACCAATCCCCCACCGACTAACTCCGGCCGCCGCCCCTGATCCTTCCCCTCCTCCATAAACTTTCGGTAAGCCCGAATGGCTTTCCCTTCCCTCTCATGAAACTGATGGAGCACATATTCTTTCTCCTGCCAATCGTTTTCCCCTTTCCCCACTAATACCCTATGACCACTCCAGGGATAGTGATCTAACTCCCCCATGCTCTTTACCATAGCAGCCCTTAAGGGATTTAAATGAATATAGCGCAGTAATTCCAATAAATAACTCTTCTCCTCACAAATGATGGACTTATACCGGTTTTGAAATAGATGGCCGTTCCTTCGATGCCTCTGGTTATATCGAAGAGCGTAACCGGTTAAGAGACGGCGCATGAATTTGGAGATGCCGGTGGGGCCGCTGAATAACAGAAGATGAACATGATTCCTCATCAAAACCCAGGCAACAATCTTCGTCCCAGTTTCCTGGGTTAACATCCCCATCCTGGAAATGAAATCTTTCCGGTCTTGATCATCCTTAAATATCGGAGACCTTTCAATCCCTCGAATCATCACATGATGAAGAGTCCCTGGAGCGTCTAATCTTGCTTGGCGAGGCATGACGATTCATTACCATACATTTACACATCTGTAAAGTGTTATTATTCAACTACGTCCCCTTTCTCTTGGGTATACTCGGCCAATAGTTACTGCGACAATATTCCTTCTTTTTGTAGCTGGAATGGATTTCTTTTTGGTTGGATTAGTAATTCTGGAGAGTCTGGAGATGTTTACGAGTGCAATTGGAATTTGGCTTCCTTTTGCCCTAATTTTTCTATTTTCATTTGGGGGTGGGGTACTGGTGGAAAAGGGCAAACAAAAAGCATGAAACACTCAACTGCAATAATTTTCATAAACCTAATCACAATACGACCCCGCACCGCGGCACTGTTATAGCTTGCGTTCTTTAATGGCTGCTATGACACAGACAAAACCCCAACTTTGAAGACAGAGAGCCCCCTTTTCTCAAGGTCTTGAGTGGCTTATTTAGAGGAAAGTTTTCTCTTTTCCATCAGCGGATCAAATCTCTCATTAGGATAAGAACCCAGCATCTTCACAAAGGCGGCGAAGAAATGGAGTTCTCGCAGCGCCTCCTTCACATTCGGATCTTCGGGATGTCCTTCGAGGTCGAGATAGAAGAGATATCCGGACTTTTCGGTTTTATGTGGCCTTGATTCGAGCTTTGTGAGGTTAACCCCATTCGTGGCGAACCCACCGAGGCATTTATAGAGAGCGGCTGGAATATGCTTCGTTGCGAAGACAAGGGAGGTTTTCACATCCTTGGTGACCTTCAAGTGCCTTCGAGAGATGATTACAAATCTGGTCATATTTTTACTGTTGGTCTCGACCGATTTTTTCAAAACCTGAAGCCCATAGAGTTGGGCACATGCCTCATGGGCGAGCGCCCCTTCCTCAGGAGAGCCCCTTTCTTTTACTATTCGAGCCGCCCCAGCTGTATCGTGAGATGGAATACCCTCCAATCCGAGATTTGAAAGAAAGACCTCACACTGCTCAAGGGCCTGGGGATGAGAATAGACACGGCGGATATGTTCAAGGCGCGTCCCAGGAATGGAAAGGAGGCAGTGAACGATGCCCTGATGTGTCTCTCCTACGATAAACAGATCGTGGGTCATGAGTAGATCATAGGTCTTGGTTATTGTTCCTGCATAGGTATTTTCGATCGGGACAACACCCATCTCCGCCGAACCGTCACTCACCGCCTGAAAGGTATCCTCCAAACTATGAAGGGGAAGAGTATCGACTTCAGGTCCAAAAAAGTCGTAACAGGCAATTTCACTGTAGGCTCCTTGTTCTCCCTGGAATGCAACTTTCATTTTCTCTTTCTCCTCTTTTTCTTCTTCTAATAAGGATGATGCTCAACCTGTGAAACATGTTTTCTTCTCGACGATTTGCTTTAAGGTTTCCTGGTCAAGCCATTGATTTACCGTGGTCAAAGATTCAATTAGCTTCTCTCTCATCTCTTTGGCGAACCGGTTAAAGGTTTGCAGATCACGAAAGAGCTCCCATGTGTCGTTTTGAACCACGTCGAGGATATTGATCAAGGTTTCATATCCGGGAGTGGCCATCTCCTGCCGGGTCAGTCCGATTTCGAGAAAGGCCCTTCCAAGAAACTGAACAACGGCCTGGGTAGATGCCATGAGGCGGTCATGGTTTTCAGGAGAACTGACCAGGACATTTAGCCCGAGACGATTCAAAAAGGACTTAACAGGTGAAAGATCTCGAATCCGAATCGGACAGAGGACAATCTTCTTCCCCTGGAGTCCTTTGGCCGCACTGTCCGGTCCAAAAAGAGGGTGGGTCCCGAGGACCTCCACATGGGAAGGTAAAATTGTTTCCATCTGAAAGACAGGGTACCCCTTGACAGAACAGGTATCCACCACCAGAGAGTTCTCCACCAAGTGGGGAACAATTTCCATCAGTACAGATCTGATTTGGGAAATAGGAACACAAAGTAGAACAATGGAGGACTTTGCAACTTCCTGCAAGGGTTCTATTCGGACTCCAATCTCTTGAGCTTCTGCGAACCTGTTGCCACGGTCGTAGACTGAGAGATCAAAATGATTTCGGAGGTGAGACGCTGCGAAACGGCCGAACCGGCCAAAGCCCACAATACCCATCGTCTGCTTCATTGAATCCGAACCCCTCTCCCCCGATCAGAAAAGGCATCACTCTCTGTGTTGGCCATCATGGGTATACAAATCACTCCATAACCTCCTCCAACACCGATTCAATCAGTGAAGGCGGAATACCCCTTCTGACCGACACTGTGCCAATGGCCACCGGCAATACCATCGCAATCATGCCTTCTTCAGCCTTTTTATCGGAATGCATCAGGCCAACCAGTTTTTTTCGGTCATAATAGTTGGGAATCCGCGTTGGGAGGCCGACCTTATCAAGGAGTTGGAGGATCCTCTCCTTCTCTTTGGCTGGAAGCACCTTCATTCGGGTCGAGAGGGTAGTCTCCACGGAGATACCCATGGACACTGCTCTTCCATGAGGCACGCTGTAATCTGTATAAGACTCAATGGCATGGCCCACAGTGTGACCGAAGTTTAATATCTGCCTCAAACCCCTCTCTTTTTCATCCTCCATGACCACAGCACTCTTGATACGACAGCAACAACTCACCAATTTTTCCAATACGCGATGTTCTCTTGATAGAACGGTATTGTAATGGTCCTCCAAAAATTCAAAAAAAAGACGGTCCCTAATAATGGCCGATTTGATCGCCTCAGCCAACCCGTTCTGGATTTCACTCTGGGGAAGGGTGCTGAGGAGCGACAGATCCATATAAACGCGCTCTGGTTGATGAAACGTCCCCAAGAGATTTTTCTTCTCGCCAAGATCGATTGCCGTCTTTCCTCCCAGGGAGCTATCCACCTGAGCAAGGAGAGTGGTTGGAATCTGAGCGTAAGGGATTGACCGCATGTAGAGGGAAGCAGCAAAGCCTGTGAGGTCACCAACGACCCCCCCTCCGAGTGAAAGAAGGGCTGATTTCCGGTCAAATCCTAAGTCAGCCATCCATTTAAAAATTGATTCAACCGTCTCCCACCGTTTGAAGCCTTCCCCCGGTCTGATAGCGACCATATCCGTTTTCAAGTCTGCATCGATCAGATGTCTTTGAAGCCGATTCCCAAGGATACGTTCCACCATAGTGTCCGTAATAATGCCAAGGTGGTTCCCGAGAGACCTTTCCTTTAAATCATTTGCAAGAAAGGTTAGGAGATCGACTCCCACAAATATCTCGCATGGTTTTTTTGATGCCGTGAATATTAGGTTTATTTTTTCCATTGAATCAGATATCCTTGCCTATTAATTTGGCCATCTGCCGGATGTCTTCCATAAGGTTTTGAAATCTTTCCGGTTTTAACGACTGGGGACCATCGGAAAGGGCCCTTTCGGGCCAAGGATGAACCTCGACGATCAACCCATCGGCCCCTGCAACCACAGCCGCCAAAGAGAGGGGAGCAACATACTTCCAATTACCGGCCGCATGGCTTGGGTCGACGATGACCGGCAGATGGGTTTTTTCTTTCAAGACGGGAATAGCACTGATGTCAAGGGTGCTACGGGTTGCTGTCTCAAAGGTCCGGATTCCCCGTTCACAGAGGATAACATCCCTATTTCCCTCTGAAAGAACATATTCTGCTGACATCAAATACTCCTCGATATTGGTCATCATGCCCCGTTTCAGAAGAACAGGTTTTCGGACCCGCCCAACTTCCTTTAAAAGGGAGAAGTTTTGGGCATTACGGGTTCCGACCTGGAGGATATCTGCATAGGAGGCCACCAGATCCACATCCTGTGGATTGATCACTTCGGTGACCACAGCCAGACCGAACTGGCTTCGGGCCTTGCCCAGTAGTTTCAACCCTTCCTCTCCGAGACCTTGGAAGGCATAGGGTGAGGTTCTGGGTTTGAAAGCTCCTCCACGGAGGATGGAAGCCCCGGCTTCTTTCACGGCCCGGGCTGACTCCATCAACTGTTCCTCATTCTCCACAGAACAGGGACCGGCCATGACAACAAGCCTTCCATTCCCTATGACGATGTCATTAATTTTCAAAAAGCTCTTCTCTCTCTTGGTTTCCAGACTCGCTAACTTGTAGGGGGATGATATGGGAACCACCCGGTCCACCCCTGGAAGGCATTCAAGAACCTGGATCCGATGTCTCCCTTTTCCATCTCCTGTGGCCCCAATCACCCACCCTTTCTGACCAGGTATGATGTGGCACTCATAACTGAGGGAGCGAATCCTCCGCCTCACTTCTTCAAGCTGCTCTTGTGTTGCCTTTTCTTCCATTACGATTAACATATGAAGCCTCCCTCTCAAAAAAAGGCCGTGGAATCGATTTCCCACGGCCTTAAAATTAAAAAGCCGTGAGCAGCTAAATCTGCCCACGGCTTCTGGTTTTGGTTTTCTTCCCTTACCTTCCACCCAATGGGCAGACCCCGACGCCAAAAAAGTAAAAGCAAAAATAGAAACGGTGGCTCAGTGTCTTCATAAAGTTGCCATTGGTAGGAATGAGTCTTTATGACACAATAGAAATTGAATGTCAATACCCATCCTTAATAAAGTTCCCAGAAGTTCTTGTTCAATCTTTAAGCCTGTGTTATGTTTTTTATCAGATCAGTAGAAGGTCGGGGATCGGTAAGACCTGGCCCCACCTTAATTACTTTTTGTCCACGGCCTTCTTTTATTTTGAGCCGTGGAAAGAGGGAATCCTTCTCACGGCTTTTTTTGTTTATCATAAGGGAGGAGAGAGGTCATGATAGGGAAAAAGATTCGGATGGAACGCATCCTGGACCGAAATTCGGGCAAGACAGTGATTATTCCCATGGATCACGGTGTCACAGTGGGTCCTGTGATCGGGTTGATCAACATGCAAGAGACGATCCGTTCTGTAGCCCTGGGTGGAGCAAATGCCATTGTCATGCATAAGGGATTGGTTGAGACGGCTCTAAAGAACAGAGGGGGGATGGGCTTAGTCCTTCATCTCTCAGCGAGCACCCAGATCGCCATCGATCCAAATTCCAAAACCCTGGTATGCACTGTGGAAGAGGCGATCCAATTAGGAGCGGACGCCATTTCCATCCACATCAACCTTGGAGCCGAGGAGGAGAAATCCATGCTGAGAGATCTGGGGGCCGTGTCCAAGGTAGCGATGGAATGGGGAATGCCCCTTCTGGCGATGATGTATGTGAAAACTCATAAAGGGGAAGATGAGAATGATGTAAAGATTGTAAAGCATGCAGCCCGCCTGGGAGCAGAATTGGGAGCAGACATCGTTAAGGTTCCCTATACCGGTTCTCCGGAAAGTTTTAGAGAGGTGGTGGAAGGTTGTTTCGTTCCAGTGGTGATCGCCGGGGGAAGGAAGGTAAAGACCGACCAGGAACTTTTAGAAATGGTTAAGGGGGCTATGGTTGCAGGAGGAACTGGAGTTTCGATTGGCAGAAATGTTTTCCAGCACAAAGATCCATCAAAGATCGTCCGGGCTATTTGTAAGATTGTCCACCATGGCTCGACGATCAAAGAAGGGTTGAAGGAATTAGGTGAGAGGGGATGAAAAAGGTCTGGGTGAAAGCTGTTCCTTGGAACAAAGAGATAGCCCTTGCAGCGGTGGAATGCGGGGCTGATGCCCTCTGGGTTCCACCGGGATTGGCATCCGAAGTAAGAAAGATAGGTGTCATCCCGATCGTGGCAGAAGATGGAGATTTGAAGTTGGGCCAGGACGTTATCGAGAGGGAAGTTCGGGAGAAGAGAGACGAAGAAGAGATCGTCACCTTAAGTTTCTCAAAGAAGGTCGTCGTCAAGGGAGGAGACTGGACGATCGTCCCCTTGGAGAATTTATTGAGCAAGACGGATCACCTCTTTGTTGAGATCGATAAACTCCATGAAGGCTGGACAAGTTTTGGTATTCTTGAAAAAGGGGTGGAGGGGGTTGTGATCAACAATCCCGATCCTGATGCCGTACGGCATATCCTCTTAATGCTCAAGGGGGAAAAAGAAAAATTAGAGCTTTTAACAGCCAGAGTCAAGCGCATCGAGCCTTTGAGCTCAGGAGATCGGGTCTGTGTGGATACTTGTTCTTCAATGGTTTCAGGGGAAGGGATGCTTGTAGGCAATAGCAGTCAAGCCCTCTTCCTTATTCATTCTGAGAATGTGGAGAACCCTTTTGTAAACACAAGGCCCTTTCGGGTAAATGCGGGTCCTGTCCATGCCTATATTCGTATGGCGGATGGACAGACAAAATATCTTTCGGAAATCAGAATAGGGGATCGCGTGCTGATCGTGAATTTTGAGGGTAAAAGCTATCCTGCCGTGGTGGGAAGGGCCAAGGTGGAGAGGCGGCCCTTGGTTTTGGTAGAAGCTGAAGAGAAAGGTGAAAATATTTCAGTGATCCTGCAGAATGCCGAAACCATTCGACTGATCCAACCCGATGGAAAGGCCATTTCGTTGATAGACCTTCAAGAAGGGAGTGAAGTGCTGGTTTACCGGGAAAAAGGAGGGAGACATTTCGGGGTTCAGATTGATGAGACCATCGTAGAAAGGTGAGAGAGTGAAAAGGCTTTGTATTCCTATCGTCGAGACGACCATGGGAAAGGCCCTTATCGCCATCAAAGAAGTTAACCGATTGGCAGACCTGATTGAGCTTCGGGCAGACTATCTCAGGGGAGCGAAACTGGCGCTTCTCCTTGAGAACCGGCAGAAACCTTTCATCGTCACCAATCGAAGCAAAGAAGAAGGAGGCAAATACAAGGGTGAGGAAAGAAAGAGATTGAGCTTTTTACAGGAAGCCATTGATCTGGGAGCAGATTACATCGATGTAGAATTGGCAACCGAGAGATCATCCCTTCAGGGTTTAATAAGAAATAAAAGAGGGACACAAGTCATCCTCTCCTTCCATGATTTTCGAAGAACCCCTTCCCCCAAAGAACTGCAAAGGCTTTTTGGCCAAATGATTCGATTGGGAGCGGATGTGATCAAGATTGTTCCCTTTGCCAAGTCCTGGGAAGACAATCTCAACATCCTATCACTCATTCCTTTTGCCAAAGCAAGAAGACAGAAGATCGTTGCCTTCTGCATGGGAGAAAAGGGCAAGATCAGTCGTATCTTCTCTCCCTCCTTAGGAGCGGCCTGGACATACGCTTCGCTCAATCAAAGCAGGGCCTCTGCCCCAGGGCAACTGACCGTTCGAGAGCTAACAGATATCTGGAAGACAATGAGATGATTGATGCTCAGACGGAGCTATACGGAATTATCGGAAATCCGGTGCAACACAGCTTGAGTCCCATACTTCATAATGGAGCTTTTAAAAGGCTGGGTTGGAATGCCGTCTATTTGGTTTTTGAAGTAAAAAATCTTGAAGAAGCTCTAAGAGGGATCCGGGGACTTGGAGTGAGGGGAGTGAGCGTGACCATCCCATTTAAAACCGAAGTTGTTCCATTTCTTGACAAGATCGAAAGGTTAGCAAAAAAGATCGGAGCTGTTAACACGATTGTCAATCGAGGGGGAAAGCTCATCGGCTACAACACGGATTGTGATGGAGCCTTAGAAGCATTGGAAGAAAAGATGAATTTGAAAGGAAAGAGGGTCGTCCTTCTTGGGGCAGGTGGGGCGGCTCGGGCCATAGGTTTTGGTTTAAAGGAAAGAGACTGTCAATTGTTAGTTGTTAATCGTTCAAAAAAAGGGGGCGAAGCGCTAAGTAAGGAATTAGGGTGTGATTATCTGCCGATATCCTCTCTCGTCAGGATGAAGGCAGGAGAACTTGAAGCTGATGTTATTATCAATGCTACCTCTCTCGGAATGTATCCACGAGATAGAGAAACTCCAATTCCAAAAAAGTTGTTGAAAGAGGGGATGATGGTCATGGATATTGTCTACCAGCCCTTGCAGACGAAACTCCTCCGTGAGGCGAAAAAGAAAGGGTGTCTCACGATCAATGGGCTGGAGATGCTCGTTCGTCAGGGTGTGGCCCAATTTATGATCTGGGCAGGGAGGAAGCCAGAAATCGGGCAAATCAAGAAAGATCTTCGCCGGGTGTTGGAGAGAGAACCCTCAAAGACCCATTCTGCCAGGCTTTTAATGGGAAAGCGATGACAGAAGTAAGACCCCTCAGTCGTTGTGATGGAGTCGTGACCATCCCTGGATCAAAAAGCTATACCCACCGAACCCTTATCCTTTCTTCGTTAGCCGATGGAGAATCTGTTTTAATCAATGCCCTTCGATGTGAAGATACTGAGCATACAGTCCAGGCACTGATAAAATTTGGAGTGGAGGTCTTTTGGGAAAAGGATCGTGTTCGAGTCCTGGGGAGAGGAGGAAAGTTTAAAGCGACGGATGATGGAATCGATGTGGGTAATTCAGGGGCCTCCATGAGATTTCTCACAGCGCTGGCTGCTCTTAAGAAGGGAATCACTCTTTTGGACGGGAGTGAACGGATGAGAGAGAGGCCTATCGGCGAGCTGTTGAATGGTTTGGGAGAGCTGGGGGTCAAAGCCTATTCTCAAAAAGGAGACGACTGTCCGCCAGTGATTGTGGAATCTCAGGGGCTTAAAGGAGGCACAGTGAGAATCAAAGGGGAAGAAAGCAGCCAATTTCTTTCCGGTCTCCTGATGGTGGCCCCCTATGCTCTGAGAGATGTACACATAGAAGTGACTGGTCTTTTATCTTCCAAACCCTATGTTGACATTACCCAGGATGTGATGTTCACCTTTGGTGTGAAGATACAGAACCAAGGATACCGTTCATTTTTCGTTAAGGCAGGACAACGTTATCTCCCACAAAAGTATCGGATTGAAGGGGATGCTTCAAATGCTTCCTATTTTTTTTCGGCAGCAGCGGTTTGCAGGGGGAGAGTAAAAGTTAAGAATCTCAATCCGGTTACTATCCAGGGAGACATAGGATTTTTAGAGATACTAGAAAGAATGGGATGCCGTGTGACCCGAGGAAAAGACTGGATAGAAGTTCTGGGGGGAGAGCTTCATGGGATAGAGATAGATATGAACGAAATGCCTGATCTCGTCCCAACTCTGGCAGTTGTCGCTGCCTTTGCCCAGGGGAAGACTGTGATTCAGAATATCAGGCACCTCCGCTTTAAAGAATCAGACCGTATTCATGCCTTGGCTTTAGAACTGAGCAAGATGGGTATTCGAATAAAAGAAGGAAAGGATTGGTTGGAGATTGAAGGAGGAAAACCCCATGGAGCAGAGATCGAGACACATAATGATCACCGTCTCGCTATGAGTTTTGCTGTCGCAGGACTTGCTATCCCCGGGATGAAGATTAAAGGAGAACGATGTGTGGACAAGTCGTTCCCGGGATTTTGGGAGACTTTGCAGAAACTTTATAAAAAGTAGAGTTTGAGGATCACCCTTTGCTCAACACTTAAACTTTGACGGTTTCGTAAAAAGAAAATTTCCCCTCCCCTGGCGGGAGGGGATGAGGGGGAGGGGGATAAACAGCTCGTTGAATTTTCTTGATTCTTCACCCTCACCCTGACCCTCTCCCGTCAAGGAAGAGGGGGTATTTTTAACTTTTTACGAGTTCATCAAACCTTGAATTTTTATGAATATCATCTTGATTGGATATCGGGGTTCAGGCAAAAGCACAGTGGGCAGTAAACTTGCTTTTCGAATGCGAAGGAAGTTTGTAGATACAGATGATCTCATAGAATCTAAGGAAGGACAGATTAGCGATATAGTGAAGTCTCGTGGCTGGGACTATTTCCGGGCTATGGAAAAGAGAGTTATTGAAGAAATCTCAAAGGAGGACAATTTGGTGATCGCCCTGGGCGGAGGAGCTGTGCTCGATCCTGACAACATCGTCAATTTGGAGAGAAAGGGTCTCATCATCTGGCTGAAGGCAGACCGAGAAGTGCTTCGAAAAAGAATGGACCAGGATTCTCGTACCTTCGCCTCGAGACCAACCCTCACAGGAAAGGGAACTATAGAGGAGTTAGAAGAAACGATGGTTTACCGAGATCCTTTTTATCATAAAGCCGCCAAGATACAATTAGATACTTCGGCTCTGGATGTGGAAGCAGTTGTTGAAAATATCTTAACTGTCCTTAAAGAGAAGATGGGGAGGATTTAAGATGGGAGGAAATTCATTCGGGACGCTCTTTCGAGTCACCACATGGGGAGAATCCCATGGAAAAGCCTTGGGAGTAGTGATCGATGGTTGTCCACCCCAGATTGAGATTTCTGAAGAAGATATTCAGAAAGAGATGGAAAAAAGACGGCCCGGTCAATCTATCGGATCAAGCCCACGAAAGGAAAGAGACCGAATTGAAATTCTTTCTGGAGTCTTTGAAGGGAAGACCCTCGGTTCATCCATTTCGATCATCATATGGAATGAAGATGTGGATTCAACCTCGTACGATGAAATCAAAGATATTTTTAGACCCGGACAGGCTGATTTCACCTACCAGGCAAAATACGGCATCCGAGATCATCGAGGTGGAGGGAGGGCTTCAGCGAGGGAGACCGTTGGAAGGGTGGCAGGAGGAGCAGTGGCCAAGAAGATTCTAAAAAAAGAGAAGATGGAGATTTTAGCCTACACCGTGGAGCTTGGGGGGATTCGAATAGGAAAAATAGATTATAAAGAAATTGAAAGAAGTGTTTTACGTTGTCCAGATCGGAAAGCCGCTGTGGCGATGGAAAGGAAGATCGAGGAGACCAAAGAACGAGGGGATACATTAGGAGGTATTGTGGAGATCCTTGTGCGAGGCTGTCCTGCGGGATTGGGAGAGCCGGTATTCGATAAATTAGAAGCCGATCTCGCCAAGGCTTTGATGAGCATCGGTGCGGTGCGAGGAGTGGAGATAGGGGCTGGATTTGGAGTGGCCCGTATGTTTGGGTCACAATGCAATGACCCCTTAGGACCAGAAGGATTCGAGAAGAACGACGCTGGAGGAATTTTGGGAGGGATATCCAACGGGGCTGATCTTCTGCTTCGAGTAGCAGTCAAGCCCGTTCCTTCGATTCATCTGGAGCAGAAGACAGTGGATTCTTCGATGAGACCTGTCGCTTTGAAAATCAAAGGAAGACATGATGTCTCACCCATCCCCCGAGTCAACTCGGTTTGTGAAGCGATGGTGGCTATTGTTCTGGCCGATCATCTGCTCAGACAAAAAGCAGTAGATCCATCTTCTCATAGGTAGTGGTTGCATAAACCTTAATGCTTTTTTCCTCAATCCACTAAATCAGGGTAAAGCTTTTTCATACATTCAGGACACATACCATGAGTAAACTCTGCACCGGAATGATCTTGGATATAGGATTCGATTTGATTCCAGTAACCTTTATCATCCCGGATCTTTTTGCAATGGGAGCAAATGGGTAATAAGCCACGCAACGTCTTTATATTGGCAAGAGCCTCTTGAAGCTCATGAATCAGTTTCTCCCGCTCCTCCTCCGCGCCCTTACGCTCAGTGATGTCACGGATGATGGCGATATAACCTGTAATTGATCCATCAGGTAATTTTATTGCCGATGTAACTGTTTCAGCAGGAAAAATCATACCATCCTTATGGGTAAATCCCCATTCTGTCCTGAAGAAACCCGACCTTGCAATTACTGGATAGGCAGTTTTCCCAAAAGAATGGAAGCTCTCATCTGATGGATGAATGATCCTTATAGATCTGCCCTCTATTTCACCTTTTTGATAGCCGAATAGGTTCAGAAACGCCTGGTTACAGGTAACGATATTTCTCTCCACGTCAAGCAACAAAATAGCATCCGTAGAACTTTCTATCAGTGTTCTGTATTTCAGTTCAGATTCTTTAAGTGCTTCCTCCGCCCGCTTGCGGTCGGTGATGTCAATGCAGGTGCCAACCCATTCATGAATACTTCCGTCTTTCTTAAATACAGGGACACTACGAGTTAGGAAGTGCCGATAAACCCCATCATATTTGCGTATACGATATTCGACTTCATAGGCACTTTTTGTTGTGACTGCTTTATTCCATAACTGCATGGTGTGTTCAACATCGTCTGGATGAAGAGCCTTCGACCATCCCATACCCTTCACTTCTTCTTCTCCCTGACCAGTAAATTTCCTCCATGCAGGTATATCCTCTAAAACTTCCCCATCAGCATTTGTAGTCCAACCCAATTGCCCTGTTACTTCAATATAGGACCGATAGCGTTCCTCCGTTTTCTTGAGATCAGAAAGTGTATTTTGAAGGTCGATATTGAGTTTCACTATCTTTTCATATTCGATTCTTAATGCTGACAAAACAAAAACAATTATGATAAAGAAACCGAACTGCACAGCATTGTTCCAGTAAACAATTAATGGATGTGAATAAGTATGTCCTGCTATAAGATCAAGCGTCAGTCCTATGCCAGAACTCAGGCCAGATAAGAGAACCCCCGCCCTCCTATTTACAAAAAAGACCGAAAGAGAAATAGGTATCAGATAGATTATAGAGATAATCAGTTCCGCTCCTGTTACGTAATCAACAACCCCCACTAAGAGCACAAGTATAAATCCTGATGTTATTAAAAAGGGTTTGGACCGCCGGGTAAGGTATTCGTTTACCTCACCCAATAAGCTCCTCTTCATTTACAAGTTTACCTCCCTTGTTCTACCAACACACGGTATTTTTCTTCGGATTCTCGGAGCACCTCCTCCACCTGCTTACGGTCGGTGATGTCTTTTGTAATGTGAATGGTCCCGATCATTTCGCCTTTTTCATTATAGATTGGCGAAGCAGACACTTCCAAATACCTACCCCGACGAGGTTCCCAAAATTCCTCTGTCACCGGCTTCCCACACCCCAGGGTTTGCCTATGAGGGCAATTGGGCCAAGGTTCTTCTGTTCCATGAATAATTTCGTAGCATTTTTTCCCAATAAGTTCTCCGTTCTCCATACCGAAGGTGCCAGCAAAGGCTTTGTTTACCTTAACAATCCTAAAATCTTTATCATGAATGGATACCAGATCTTTAATGGAATTAAACGTTAACTCCCATTCCTCAGATGCTTGTTTTACCTTTTCCCCCGCCTGCTTGCGCTCGGTAATGTCACGAATGATGCCTTGGTATCCCACAATATTCCCGTCAGCGCTCCGTCTCACAATCGAAGTAAACAAACACTCCAATTCTGTTCCGTCTTTTTTGCGTAGCTTTATCTCATAGTCTCTAACAAATCCCTCCCGCTCTATCTTCTGCTGAAACTTTAACCGATCCTCGGGATGAACATATGTCTCCCGGGCTTTAAGGCCGATCATCTCCTCTCTGCTATAACCGAATAGATCTAACATAGATTGATTGGCATCAAGGATTTTTCCCTCTCGGCTATTAGTATAGATCGCATCCCTGGATCCCTCAAAAAGGCTGCGATATCTTTCTTCACTCTCTCTCAGCGCTTCCTCCGCACACTTGTGCTCCTTCACCACCATTTCCAATTCAGCAACTCCTTGGCGTAATTCCATTAATTCATTGAGAAGTTGTTTTTTTGTCTTATTTTGATCTTTCATCTTGTTATTCTTTCTAATCGGCCCGTAGGGCAGAGTTCCACGGGCTTGCCCGTGGGTATCTACGCTGCGGGTTTTGAGCCTTTATCTAAAACTTCCCTTACTTTTCTTATTAGTCCATCCACCGTAAAGGGCTTCTGAATATAATTCATTCCTTTTTCGAGTACACCATGATGAGTAATGGCATTATCTGTATAACCTGACATATAGAGAACTTTCATTTCTGGGTGAAAAGATCCCAGACGGTCTGCTAATTGGCGACCACTCATCCCTGGCATAACGACATCCGTCAAGATCAGGTGAATGG
>Ga0208321_1000379_pt1 | contig 31662 bp, 37 predicted proteins | sample June2015DPH_4_15_FD_184692 | JGI IMG/M metagenome (GOLD analysis project Ga0208321, IMG submission 184692) | Peatland microbial communities from SPRUCE experiment site at the Marcell Experimental Forest, Minnesota, USA - June2015DPH_4_150... | ecosystem: Environmental > Terrestrial > Soil >... | reverse complement strand
TTTTGATGGTTGTGCTTTTTCCAGCGCCGTTTGGTCCCAAAAAACCGAAAAATTCCTGCTCTTTCACGCTAAAGGATATATCGTCAACGGCTTTTGTGCCATCAGAATAAATTTCAACAAGATTCTTCACCGTAATAATGTCTGACATAAGCTTTCCATAACTAGTTCTTTGCAATTGAAAAAATAACCATATGTGATTGTCATCTTACAGCAACAGCAAGAAAGCGGAAAATATCAGCTTTGAATTTGCGAAGGCTGTTGAGTTTGTAAAGTTTTTCGGAAAAGGAAATAAGGCTCGATGTAAATTTAAATCGCCATTGTACTCCAGTCTAGTAAAATGCGGTCGTAGTCTAGTTTGGTCTAGGACATCAGCCTGCCACGCTGACGACCCGGGTTCAAATCTCGGCGACCGCACCACAATCTTTCAGAACTTAAATAACAAAGCTTAACTTTTAAACTGTCAATTTAGAAGTGAGCAACATGAAAACTTTAGATGAGATAAAAAAACGCTATAGCCAAGCACAGGGATGAGTTGAGTAAAAAATACAAAGTTAAAGAAATAGGCGTTTTTGGTTCCTACGTTAGAGGCGAACAGAAAAAACAAAGTGACCTTGACATCTTGGTGGAGTTTGAAGAAACAGCAAACTTAAGCCTGCTTGATTTCATCAGAGTGGAAAATTACCTGAGTGATGTTTTGGGAATCAAGGTAGATTTAGTGGAAAAACATACTCTTAAACCAAGAATTGGAAAGCATGTCTTGGAAGAAGTTGTACAAATATGAAAGAAGAGTTCTTGGATTATATCGAAGACATAATTGAGGCAATGGATGATGCCGCCAATTTTGTTAAAGACATGGATTATAACAGTTTTTTGAGAGATAGGAAAACACGGCAAGGTCACTTTGACTTTGGCAAGCTTTGAAGAGCCTTTTCCCGTTATGTATCCCAAGGCAAAGTGGCCAATCGCAAACGTTCAAGAGACCTCTTGATTACATCGCAGATACGAAAGGAACCTATTAAAGCCAACTCCGCCACAATGCTAATGTCGCGAAATATCGAAACGGAAAGCCATAATCGCCCTTGTTGTCAGAAAAAAACATTAAAGCATGTTGACAGTGTGTTTAGTGATATCTAACGCTGAGCACGCCAGCCTGTTGCATAAGCGCGCGCGGTTCGCCACAGTTTATTTGGAGGCGTTCTTAGTACCATCTTAACTGGCATCTTCGTAGGCTTATTTTTTGGTCGATCATTTTACGCTGCAAGCGGTTTACCTGCAGTATTCAAAGGAATTGCAGCTATGGCTGTTTTTGGGTATTGGATCGGTTTTTATGCTGCAGTAGGCGGAATTTTGGGAACTTTGTCAAATTTGTCAGACGGGCTATGTATCGCCGGTTCTCGGGAAGCTCGCCGTAAAAAAAAGTACCTACCGCCCTATACCTACCGCTTACTCAGAGTTAAGCTGCTCTTAACAAAGCGTTAATGGAGCCTGCCCTTAAGAGGAAATGAGTGCCCTTTGTCGGCGAGTGAAAATTGAGCCCCATCGAGGTGAACAGGATTGAATAATAGACCCGGTGCGTATGTGATTGAAGCATACGCGAGCAGGATCGCCGCTTTTAGACGGGCTATGGAAAATGCGCGCGCGATGGTGCATGTGCTGGACACCGAAAAAAAGGCAACACGCCAAAACAAAAAACCCTCAAAATCAAGTGAGCTAACTCTAATTGCAGTTGCGCCTACGAAATATCTTGAAGAGTCAATGCAATGAAATGCAATAATCATCCAACATACTTGTTACTGTAGCCTTACAATCACAGTCGCTTAAGTATTAGGTCGCTCTCAACTAAGGTAAAGGTGGATCCGTATTTGAATTTTGAAGAAAAAGACAATTCTACAATAAACATTTTGCTAAAAAAGCAAGGATATTCTCAGAAAGCTAGCCATGAGATCTTCAAGTGGTATGGTTCTTCCCAAAGACGGCGCAAAGAAAAAACGTCTTCTGAATAATCGATCAACAAAAGGAATGTTTAGCAAAATGGCAAAAGCTCTTGTGCTAATAAACACCGATTCAGCCCTTGAAGTGGCAAAAAACATGGAAAAAGTTGAAGGAGTCAACGAAGTTATCAAAAAGTCTTCATGTATTCCGACTTTTGATATGTTGTCCTCTTAGTGATATGGCTTATATAGTGTGTAGCAATATTTGCGATTAACTAACAACACGAAAGGATGTATGAAGGATTTGACGATTCTAGTTCAACAAATGGAAACGCGTTACTCAGCGCAGCTAATAATTGCAGCACTAAACGAAGCCCCAGGAATCGGGCTCACAATAGCCGAGATGAAAGACACTCTAGGTGAAATTCCAGTCCTAGTCGTAGATGGCAAAAGCAGCGACCGAACAGTCGAGATAGCTAAGAACCTGGGTGCAAAGGTTGTTTGCCAAGATGGCATTGGCAAAGGCGACGCCTTAACTAAGGCTCTCGAACATGCCGACCTAAACGCGGATTATATCATTCTTACTGACGCAGACTACACTTACCCCGCTGAATACGTTCCGGCTATGATAAAAGTACTCGAAGAAAACCCGCTTGTAGGCATGGTTTGCGGCAACAGGCTCAACGGGCAAGTTGACAAGGAAGCTTTGCATAATGTTTTCCACATTGGCAACATGCTGCTGGCTTTAGCACATAACATGCTTAACGGAGTGTCGCTTCAAGACCCGCTGACTGGACTGCGAGTAATACGCGCCGAAATCTTGCGAGGGAGGCTTCTGAAATCCAAAAGCTTTGACATCGAAGTCGAGCTGAACCATCTGGTAGAACGGCTAGGCTTCACGATTCGAGAAATACCGATTCGCTACAGAGCGCGGTTAGGCGAGAAGAAGCTGAAGGTAAGTCACGGCGTCACTATCCTGAAAAGAATATTGTTGGAAACGGCTTATTAGAATTGATACAAATGCAATTTAGTTCCTTAAAACAGTAATTGTTCCAAAAACTACTGATATCTTGCAGTCGCTATAGTTCAGACGGCTTCATCGTGTGCCATAAACACTAATAGCCTTGAGCGAATAAGGAATTTTGGTGCTGTCAAGTCTTCGTCTGTTGGCTCGCGTTCTGAATTAGAGTTATCCATTTGTTTTTTCCTTCGATGGTTATTCCGCATGCTTCTGAAGGTGTTTTTCCGTTTAGGCTTTCGTGAGTCGGATGTAGTTGTGATATATTTGGTAGCCTTGAAAGATTGGTGTTCTTTTGCGTTTTAGTCCTCTCATGGTTTTTTCTCTGTCTCTGATTTCTCCGTTCATTCTTTCCATCTTGTTATTGTTATGTTTCTTTCCATCAAAGGTTATTTTGCGGATATGATTTGTTCCCTCAAAAACTTGCTCGTATCGTGAGAATCAGCGTGGTGTTTCTTTATCCGAAATATTCCAATTTGGAAACTTGCTTTAAAAACGTGAACCGTTAATTTTTGGATGGGAAGGGAGAAGGCTCTTTACGAATATCTTACAAAGAATTCGACGCGATTTTCTTGTTCTTGCATTTGCTCCATTTTATTGGCTTGAAAAGAAAGAACTAGAAAGGAAACTTGAAGAGAGACTGAAGCGTTCAGAACAAAAGAAGAAGCATTGGTAGATGCTGAGTAGCCATATCATTGTTAAACGCGTGCTGTCTTGCCCCTAAAAAGATTAATGTTTAATTTTAAGTTGGGTCTCGTATTTTGGGGTAACGCCCGAGCTTAGGATGTTAATCCAAGCTAAAGGGCTGTACAACATAAAGCTTCTACATGAACACATACAGCCCCTAACGCAACTGGGACTATAGCATAGGCAAGCAAAAGTTTACCTTGCTCTTTTAATTTCCGGAATGTCAACTGCCAAAACGATCTCGTGAGTGTCAAAGGTTCCACGCCAAGATGTTTACACAGTTGTGGCCATTCTGGAAAAAATGGGTTTATGCGAGAAAGCCATAACCAGGCCAGTTATGTTCAGAGCCACCCCTATACAAGAAGGTCTAGACATATTGATGCAACGTAAAACTAGAGAATACGACGAAATGCAGATAAGAAAAAGAAGTCTACTTCAGGATCTTAACCATTACTGCAGAGAAACCGCGTACCAAGAAGAGAAGGCTCAATTCCTTTTGTTATCCGAAAGGCAAGCGCGTGTTCTTAGGATAGAAGAGGCCGTCGATAATGCGGCAACCATTGTAGATTCATTCACAACGCCCGAGATTTTCAGGCAAGTGATTGTTTCAAGTGAAGAAGTTCTGAAGAAAGCAGTGAGTAGAGGTGTCAAGTTTCGATTCCTTATGGAAAACCCTAAAGACAAAGAGTTACGACTGGAGATCCCTCAGGCTCTTCTTGAGAATCCGTGTTTTGAGATACGCTACGCTACGCCACCCATTCCAGCCGCGGCGGTTCTAATTGACCAGAAAGAAATATTCTTTGGAACAGCTATCGATTTTCAAAGAGCCATGTATTTGTGGTCAGACAATGCCTATTTCGTCGGTATAATTCAAAATCATTTTGAGCTGATTTGGAATTCGGCATCGAAAGTTGAAAACAAGTAATATTAGAAAAATTCAGAGTGCCGCCATTAGCAAAATCGACAGAGTGCTTCGCGCGCTAGGCAATACATATCTAGACTAAGACCATTCTCCGTATGTTCACAAAATGGGCGGTCCAGGGGGAAATAGACTTCGCACTCTGTTTTTTCGAAAAGTAATTGTTGCTTTTACCGGTAAAAATCTGATCTCAGGTTGAAGTCAATTGTAGAAGCAACTCCAGAAGAGCGCAATCAAACCCCTTTTGCTGAAATAAGCTCAAAACTGGATTATAAAAATGGCGCCGGGGAAGGGATTCGAACCCCAGTTTACCGGTAACAAAGGCGCTTAAAGGTTGGGTTCAAATCCAGCGGGCCGGTCATAGATTTCGCGTTTTCGGGGTTGGAAACTGCCGGTCCTCCAGATATAGAAATGTTGGATTTTTTGGTTTCGTCTTCATGGCAACCTAAGAAATTAATGCATATCCCTTAGTGTTGATAGATTAGGTCTTGATTCCTTGATATAAACTTGTGATGTCGCGTTGAGAAAGATTTGAATCCAAGATAACATTAACACCTATCATCTGGTGCGCTATTATGTCACCCCATCTGAAAAATATTCTTGCCATCTTGATCTTAGTCCTTGCCATAGTGATTGTAGTAGTATACTTGAACCTTGAATTCCCTTCTTACGGGTACATCTTCAGGTATACTTACGCGGGGATGATTCTGATCGGAGGCGTGTTCATCTCGAGAGAGCTAGCTAATCTGGTGATTAAAGAACTGACACCAAAACTAGATAAGAATGCGCTGTTGGTCAGCAACATAGTTACAGTTGTTGGATACATCGTGTCTGCTGTGGCTGCAGCGTCATACCTGTCCTTTTCACCCACTGCCTTACTAGCGGGAGCAGCATTCAGCGGACTCGTGCTCGGTCTGGCGCTTCAGCCAACTCTCGGCAGCTTTTTCGCAGGGATACTAATCCTCGTCTCAGGCACAATTCGACCTGGAAACCAAGTGAGGATTCTGACCTGGCATATTCCATTTCAGTGGGCCTTCAATCCAGGTTACAAATACTTCTCACCAGACCAAATCTATGCAGGGTACATGGCTGAGGTTATCGAGATTGGCTTGTTCTTCACGACAATCCTCACTGAAGAGGGGCAGACCATGAAAATTCCAAACACCATTATTGCGACGGATGCTGCTGTCATTACCTACACTAACAAAGATTACATATTCAACGTCAGGTATGAGTTTCCGAACAAATTTGACCCAGAACTTGTCCTCGGACGTGTGCGTAAGGAATTGAAAGATTTCCCAGCGCTGCACGTTTACATTAATGAGCAGAGCGACAAGGAGTTTTACATTGTTAAGGTTGTGCTAAATGCCAAAGAAAAAGACCACGCCGCTCTCAAGTCCGAGATACTTTCTCGCTTCATAAGGCTTCATAGGCAACTTAAGGAAGAAAAACTATAATGTGAAAGTTAGCGAATAAAAGTAGGCACGCTTCTTCAGGTTACAAGAATATACCTTGATGTTTTCTTTTGAAAATCGTAGCCTCCGTCGGCAAAGGCGTAATTCGCATCGCAGTCCTCCAGAAGCCGCATAAGAGCGCTTAAATCATGCACCTCAGGAATTATTAACGACGAAAGGTTCTTTAGTTGATTAAAGAGAGAGCGTTAGGAACAAAATATTCGAAGCTGAGCTTACCTTGGAACAAGCAGGCGATAAGAAGGCCGATTCGGGCAATCGAATTAAAGCGTTGTTTTTAGATTATGATGGAACCATAAGCCCAATTAACGTTCCGAAATCTGAGTCTTTTGTGCCTTTAGAAACCTACATGATTCTTCATAAAATCGGTAAGCAAATTCCAGTAGCTATCATCACCACTAAATCTCTTCAGTATGTGGTTGGAAGAACGCCTTTTGCCCGTGCTTGGTCTGCACTAGGTGGTCTGGAGACTCGAATCGGCAATGTTACGAGTAAGGCGTCATGTCTACAAAAAGTGTCGCCCCACCTCATTGAAGCGCTCGAATATTCAAAAAGTCTGTCAGGCAACGACCTAACGATAGAAGAAAAGCGTGATTCTGAAGGGACAGTTGTTGCCTTTTCAGTGGATTGGCGTCAGTGCAGAGACTGCCACCAATCAAAAGCTACGGCATCGACGATATTATCCTACTGTGAAACACTTCCAATAGTTGTGATTAGGTACGAAAGGCAACCTTTTTTCGATGTTTTCCCATGTGCCATAAGCAAGGGAAAAGCCTTGATGGAATTGAAAGCGAAACTAGGGTTGCACGATGGCATTCTGTACATGGGTGATTCAAAAGTTGACAATTCAGCCTTTGAAATGGCGGATTTGTCGATCGGTGTAATACATGCTGAGACGCCTAAAGACATTTCCTGTGCCTATTTTATGAAATTTGAAGATGTACCTATTTTTCTTAACAATCTTTGGGAAAATGACATGCGATTTAATCCCGAGCTTCCTATGATTATCCACGCAAAATAGCCACATCTTTTTCACTATGCTTTGTCCACAGTTTGGTGAAAAAGTAATGTCTTGCAAAAAATGTTTTCCGCTGCGTGGCCTTGAGCTGAAATAGGGATACTTTTTTTAAGCTTACCGCTGAAACATTCGCAGTTATTGAAGAGCGAGCTAGTTGCCATGCTGAGAAAGCGGATTGGCGTCATAATGTACCAGACCAGTAAGAGCAAAGGGCAAGAACTGGTTGCCCAACGGATGGTTCGTGAGTTTATTAAAATGGGACACGAAGCCTATCTCATAACAAGCATCTATCATGATGGAATAGAAGTTATCTCCTCTAAGAGATTACCCCGAACTGAAGGTTACGCGTTTATAGAAGACAGGGAACTCCGCATACCAGTAATTAGAGTAGATAATTATGTTGCGAAATGGCCCCTAGACGCGTAGTTTTTAAAGATTTCATGTCGACGCTATCAAATATTGTGGATCGGTTTCAGCTTGACGTTCTCATTACTCATAGTACTTTGTGGAAAGGCCCAGAAGAAGTGGCGAAATTTATAGAGTGGCGACGAAGCATGCGCAGTATTGGAGGTTATAGTGATCCCTTGGTATTTTGCCACATATCCCATTTTCAGGAACCTTCATCAAAGAGATATTCCCTGCTGGAACAAACCCTTAGAGTGGCGTGAAACAAGGTGACTCTTCCTCAGATTTTCTCGACTGCAAATTTGATCCTCGTCATTACTGATCTTTGGTTGTTATCACAGCTATAAGTATTAGTTTACCGATTTGTTGAAGAACCGCCATGTTATCGGGCAGCACTGCAGATTTGGACCTGCTCATGCTTAGAGGACTTATGGTTCCATCATAGTCCAAAAATAACGCCTTCGCCCTGAGTTGTGTTTCTGATGGCAATGTCGTGTCTTTCCGTTTTCTTCAGGACGCGCAAAGTATTTTTGAGATGGGGTTACCTTTCAATGTCTTCCAGTTTCATTCCGGTTCTTTGCTGTTCGTCTTGTAGCTTCCTAACGAACGTGATGACTTCGCCCAGTCTGCGAGGAAGGTACAGGGGCTTTGCCCCTAACACGTACAAATTGAAACCTGTCCTCGCTTCATATACGAAGGCTCCCGCACCAATGATGGAAGGAACCAGGACCACTAGCAAGAGAAATATCTGAGGTGAGACAAACGCGGAGATCGATTGAGTAGCAAAGGTCCACAAGTTTTGTGCAGCCGAAATAAACGTCTCCTTAAGAATAAGTAGCCACAAAGGCCCCAACAAAATAACCAAAGCAGGCAAGAAACCAGCCAGCAAGAACCTCCACGGGTAACGTCTCGAATGTTCTATGTAAGCAATACTCCCATAGGGAATCTCGGCGACCCTCCTAGAAAAGCGCCCTTCCTTCGCGAAGAGCCTTCGATTAGTAGCAATCACACCCCAACTGCTAACCGACCACGTTTTCAAAACATGCTCCGGCTCAACCAACGTTTCCCGGGCTTCAGAAGGTATATGCCTCCAACCACTCTCCTTCATCATTTCTCGGCTTATCGCTTCATCTAAGTCTCTCATGATTTGCCAAGAAGTCATGCCCCTTGCTTTTATTCGAGCATTTTGAGACAACTTTTCCCGAAGGACTGGGTCATTAACGAGACTCAGTATAGCTTTCGCCGCTCCAGCTGCGTCTTCCGGACCTTCCGTGTGAATTCCTTCTCGACCGTTCTGAACCAGCCAAGCTTGACCGCCGACGCCTGAGGTCACGACTGGCACGCCGAAATACATGAATTCCAATTGGGCCAAACCAAGTGCTTCTAATTGGCTCAAGAGGATGTTAATGTATGAAGATTTTATGAGATTGATCTTATCTTTGTTATCCACTTCACCAAGGTAAGTAACGTTTGGCAGCCGGCTCGCTTCTTCTCTGACTTTGTCTGCATAATTGGGATCCCCCTTTCCAGCGATCACGAAATGGATGTCAGGTCTATCTTTGAGTAATTCGGCGACCTTCAAGACGCCCAGAGGATTCTTTCTAGGTTCCAAGGTTCCGAGATACGACACCAGTTTCGCTTTCTCCGGAATATTGTATCGTTTCAAGAAATCGCTTGTGTCGGCTGCGGCAAATTGTAGAAATTGTTCTTCGTGAACGCCCCCAGGGAATAAGAAACATTTTTTGGGAGAACATCCCATTTTGACCTGTGCATCTTTTTCCAACGGAGTGACTACAAGCACTAGGTTTGCTGTTTTGAGGATTTGGGAAAGGGAAAACTTGTTCCAAGCCATTCGGAATGTCCTCTCGCCCAGAGAATAGCGCTTCTCAGAAGGCTCTTGAAAGTGTGACATGTGGCAAAACACTATAGGGTCTTTGTAACCTCCTAGGTCTCGCATGTATCGTCTCCAGGCGACGAATTTGGCGACTTCTTCGGGTCCGTTCCAGAGTGTGCTGTGCGTTATTAGCACGTTTAGGTTGAACTCGTCAACCACCTTTTCTATAATGTGAACGCTGTCTCGAAAGTTGATGCGACGACGAGGCCACTTGACGATGAAGCTGTCGACGCGAATCACGGGAATCCCGAGCTCTGGGTCGTCAACAAGAACGTAGCCTTTATTCTCTGCCAGACTCTCAGGAGGAATAACTTCCACACCATCGTGATAAATGCTGGTAATTAGGTAAGCTTTATGCCCGAGCGCAATGAAGTCTCTAACCATTCGTTGGGCAACCAGTTCTTGACCTTTGCTGGTGCTTGTTTGATACATCAAGACGCCTATGCGCTTGTTCAATCTCTTCCAGCTCTCCCTGTTTAACTTCTTAGATAATGGAATACTGCAATTAAGGCTTCTTGCGAATTATAATTCGCAAAATTGCGAATCCCTATACGATCTTTCAGGGTCAAATTTGCAAAAAGTGCCAAGACAAATTGGCAAAAAAAAATCACTGTTTGTTCAACTGAGAACGCCTATAATGCGCGAAGATGGTTACCTTTTCGGAGTCCGCGTAGAAAAAACTTGAGCGAAAGCTCCTTCTTTTTTCTCTAACGCTTTCTGCTAAGTAAAAATTCTCAGAATTGCAAACGCCAAAAAGAAGATTGCGCCAGCAATTAGGAACTGAGGAAGAAAGCCCAGCGTTTGAGCCAGAAAAGGCCCCAGGAAGCAACCGGACGCCGCGCCCAAGCCTACGAGAACGTCGAAAACGCCAGCCTTGCCTGTGGGTATGAGTGACATCGAGAGTGAAATCGTGAGAATATAGTAAAATGCGTAAGCAAAGTTTAGCAACACCAAAATAAGAGCAGCGAAAAGCGTCGTGGCAAAACCTATCTGGACGACTGCAGCCAGCAGAAAGATCAATGCACTTTGAAGAAGGACAATTCGGCGTACCTGCGTTTTCGCATCTGTAAACACCGATCTTCCGCCAACGAAGAGGTAACCTGCGATAGCGCCTCCCGAGTTTAACATGTAAATCACATAAATCAAGCTTGGGGGAGAGGCGAGCTTTTGGGCGAAGAAGATCGGCAAAGGCGTTAAGAACGTGTTTAATGCTAAGGAGAAGAACACCAAGGCGATGCCGAGTGCGAGGAAGCTTTCTTGTTTGAGTTTATCGGTCGAAGGGTATCCATCGAGAATCTGTGAGGCGGCTCTAACGCCGCGGTCAGTGTAGTCTATCTTCCTTTCTATGCTCACCAATCTCCGCTCAAAGATCAGGAGCGGGTCTGACACTAGGAATATGGACAGAACAAAAGCAACCAAGTTTAGACCGCTGCATAAAAACAATGTGTAGTGGGCACTTAAGCTGAGAGTTGAGGCTACCAGTCCTAGTAGCAGTCCCAGGAGCCAGCCGACTTCGGTGAGTTTCTTATAGGAAGCGAAGGATTTTTCCCAGTCCTGACGAGAATAGTGTTCGGCTATCAAAACGTTTTTCGGAGCCTCATGGGCCACGTGAAGCATTTGCATAACTACGTATAGAACGATGAACAGAACGATGCTCTTCCCGGTGAGCGTGAAAGCGTAGATAATTACGGATGCTGATACGAAAGAAAGAAGAATGTAAGCTTTGTAGCGTCTGGTTTTGTCGCATATGTAGCCCCAGAAAAAAGAAGCAGGTATCCCGAGTAGCAGTGCCATCGAAGTCATAATGCCTAATTCAACGAGTGATCCGCCGAGGGTTCTCACTACATATAGTGGAATGAAAATAGAGAGCAGGCCGAACGCCATTTCATGGAAGAAGAACCCCAGTCGCCACATAGGCAGAGAAAGGACTGAGAAGGAGAATTAAAACGTTTAGCCTCCCCAAGTCAGAATAAGACTTATGATCACTTTACACCAATTTCGGGACAAGCCAGCGCGCAACCAACTACCCCGCCCCCTGCATCGTTCTCGCTTTCTTTTTTGAAAATATTTTTTAGTTTTTACTAGTAAAAATCCGCCTTCAAATACCGTTACTCGAGGAAGTATTATCAATAAGGCTAAAACAGACGCTTTTTATTAAAATAATCCCAAATTACTTAGGTAAAAAGGCGCCGGGAATGGGATTTTGACGCCAATTTGCTAGTAAAAAGAGATCTTCATCAAATCTTTGGAGGCAAGCCCGCCGGAAAAAAAATGAGCGTATGAACAGTTGAGCATGACCTGATCACTTTCTCGATTCACATGACGTTCTTGCGACATTGATGAATGTGTTGTCGAAGCTCTCTCATGAAAGCAATGGTCTATTCATGCGCTCCAAGAACCTATAGCCGACTTTTGTCTTAGAAGGGGAGTCTTTTTCTACAGGTGCGATTGAAAGCTTAAAACTGTGTGTTCCAAGCTCTAAGGCTTTTGGACATGGGATTTTTGGGCCTGCATCTCCGTGGCTGAGAATTTGGACGCTGCGAACCAGCGTCAGATAGACGACTCCGTTGTTCTTGGTCTCGTAGTCAAAGCAATCGTCGCTGTAGAAGCGAAGTCCGCTACCGTTTTGGTCTTTATATTCGAAGAAATCGTTGAGCGCGTACACGGTGTTTAGTTTCCTTTCGACCGACGAATTTCGCCAAAAATGCTGCGTCAATTTGCCATTCCTGATGCCCGTGTTTACCAGGAGTCTTAGAACGTGTCTGGGAGACTGGAAATCCGTTTGCACTAATACATCCAAAGTTGAATTGTTGAGACGCGATTCTATCCTGACAGAGTTTGGGGGAAGTTTAGCCACTACAGTTGGTATGGTGTGGTAGAGGTCACCTTCTTCGGATCTGAGTTCGAAGGAAATCCTGCACAGAAATTCGCCTTCGCAAGATTTTCCCTCTCTTTTAGTTTTCTTTCTGTTTTTGATCCTCTTTAGCTTCTGCTTGACAGTCGGATATACCGCATCGATCCCAGTACCGCCAATCAAGTCGTGAAATGTTGTGTAAAGCAGGTTCTTCCAGTCTTCCACCCCGCCACCTCCGTCTAACAATTCTCTTTCAGCCTTCTTGAAGAGCTGCTTGATACTGATTCTGCTACTGTAATATCCTTTGAAATTAAAATAATCGGACAGCATTTCGCCTTCTAGCGTTGGTAACTTGCTCTTATGTTTCTCCAATTCTCTGAAGAATTCTGAGGGCAGAGCGAATCCAGCACTTTTAGTTTTGTGAATTTGTTGAATGAGCTTTTCTTGTGGAACGTAGAAGTCATCCCCAAAAGGGAGGAGAGACAGGTTTGTTGTGGGTTCCAAAGCTTGGATAGCTTGTGCCAAATTGTTAAAGCGGCTCCCGAATAGGCTGTAACTCTGCTTCATCCAATGGGTGAGAACGGTACTTCCGTCGGCTCCCTTCCAAAAAAACTCTTGAGAGGAGTCAGGTCGATTCATGCCTCTCCAGAAAACGTAATTCTTGAGGTTTGCTTCTCTCGCTATTTTAGGCATTATCCCCGGGTGTCCAAAGCAATCAATCATCCATGCGACTTGAGGTTTTACATTAAATTCTTCTTTAGCAAAATCATTCATGATCTCAAAACTCTTCAATATTGTGAACGGAGAAACCAAATTAAGATCCGGCATCACGTATCCGGCGTTAACAACCTCTATTCGGCCTTCAGAAATCCTTTCAGCTATTTGACGGAATAATCCCGACCTTTGTTTTTTCATCCTTTCAAGATAAAACACTTGATCAACAACATACTTGAATTCCTCATCTCGCGTCATTATGTCCAAAACTTTGCCCAAAATTCCGTAGACCCTTCTGAGGTTTTCCTCTTCGGTTCTAATCCAAGCAACATCATAATGAAAATGCGGGATAACGAATATCCTCTTCTCCAAATCCATAAGGCATCAACCCGCTCATGAGATTTAAGAACCTTTCTACTCCACAGCCATGTTCTATTTAGAAAATACCTTACACTCTTACAATGATATGCGTGTAAGAGCGAAGAAGGATGAGCAGAGACCCAGATCAACTGAAAGCTCTTGGGATTATAATTGAAGCTCTGAATCCTGATTATAGACCGCTGAGAAGAAACCCGCATTGGAATATGGATAATTGCGATACTATAAGCAGTATAGAACTTACTATGCCACACGATAAGAGGGGGCACGTTAAAGGTTGGATGGAAGGCGAACCTAGAAGCGACAATTGGGATGGACGAACTGATAACCAACTGCTGATTTTAGAAGATAAAGAGCCCGAAAGAAGAGCAAAATCACTTTTGGACTAAAGGGACAGAGCGTTTGGTAGCGTGGATAAAATTGGAGAAAATGTGGTTACGTTCTCTAATAGAAACCATAAGAAGCTTACCTGATGGTAAATACGAAACGATAAACCAAGTTAGAAGACTGATTGGTATGTCAGCAGAGAATTTTGACGCTTTACTGGAAACGCTTTCCAAATCTGATAGCGGTATCTTGTCTATTAATGGCGCATTAGATATTGAAGTGGAATTAATCAAAGCTACAGATGACATGTTGGGAGTCCGCGTCAGATTTGATGTTGCAAGAGGAGAAGTTGAACTTCGTTATTCATTCGCAATTGGAGATTGGCAAACTAAGATTCCAGGAGAGAAGCTTCCGCGAATCTAACGTACATGATACGGCTTGATGAAGGCAAGAGAATTTGAACCTAAAAAATTTCTGTCAATTTTTTTGTAACTTTTCTTCTGGTTAGTCGTGACTATGCTAGTAATAACGCTTTGAAAGATAATTTAGGTTTAATCTTTCGTTATGCGGTTTTTGATATGTTACGGTTTGTGAAATATGGCTTATATGCTTTTTTGCGGTTTGTCTTGTTTAAGGCGAGAAAGAGCACGGGAGCATGGATATAAAGTGGTGACTTGAATGGTTAGCAAAGATCAAGGAATAGGTGGAGCAATACTTATCGTCTGCGTTGTAGTCGCTGTAGGCTATGCCGTTCTAGTGATTGACCCAGGATTATTCAAGCTTGACACACTAACGGTCAGGCTGGACGCAGTCTTGGTTCTTGTTTCAATAGCATTTATCGCCATTCTAGCAATCGGCGCATGGATAGGCTGGACAATGGCAACGACACCGCCTCCAAAACCAATCGAAAAAATTACAACTGAAATCGAAGAGAAAAAGGAAGAAGAGAAAAAAGAAGAACCAAAGTAGAAGGGCACGCCAGACCACCCCCACCCAAAAAAACCAGACAGCGACATAAGCGCGGGCTAGTTACTACTTAAGCGGTTTTAGAAAATTGCTAATTTATGGCGGTATGGTAGAGTTTCAGGAAATATTTTTATGTATTAAGAAGCAATTTCAAAAACTAAATTTGAGTTTTCACACTCTCTGACTTGGGTTTGGGTCCCAGCGGTTCCGTCTCCGCTCGGTTTGGTTGTGGATTTGAACCTGTTTGGGTCTGCGTCTCGGCGACCGCACCAAAATTACTCACACTAAGTTTGTAATACATTGTTAATTAAATAATATCAATCGTGTTAAGACGCTTTTTTGTAGAATAGCCGTTACGCAACTGCACGAATTTTGCAGGTTTATATTAATTATGTGAAGTATCTACATTAATTTGTTTCAAAAGCAATTCTGGCATGGGCACTCTGTTAAAAATGATGTATGCTCTAAAGCTTCTGCCTGCATTTTTTTACTTAAGTTTGAGAGTAATTCTATTAAGCTTAAGAATTATTAAATAGAAATTTGCGTGGTTGCGTCATGCAAAGGCGCGAAGCAGTCCGACTTTTCAGAGAGATAAGTAAGTGTATACCAGGCGCGTTTATAAGCAGCGTGTCGCTAACGCAAAGCAACCGTTTCAAAAAAGAAGTTGAACTTCATATAAACGTGTCTCTTGACGACAAAAGTCTCAAGAATGTACAGTCCCTCGTGAATAAACATGGAATGATTTTGAAAGAAGACAAAGGTTCTTTATTGATTTATGCATCTGAAACAAAACCAATTGAAATGGAAATCATCGCATAAGATTAAATTCCGAAGAAAGATGTCTTCTCCGTGAGCGAATAGCTGGGATACACCCGAAAAAGCAGTGAAACTTTTGCTTAAATAACCCATTAAATTCCAGATGTTAGAATGATGAACATGCTTTTAAGCAAGGTAAACAATTCTTTTTTTTCAAGTCGAAACGAGGGTTTACTGTTTGGGAAAGAAAAAAGTGTTAAGCGAAGGCGCAATCGGCGAGTTAGTTTATCCTAGAGAAGGCGAAGTCTTAGGCGTAGTTGTGAAACTGCTTGGTTTTGACCGCATCTTAGTCAAGTGCCAGGATGGCGCTGAACGTTTATGCCGAATCCGAGGCAAAATGAAAAGGCGCGTTTGGATTCGTGAAAGCGACATCGTTATTGTTTCACCGTGGGAGTTCCAAAGTGACAAGCGCGGCGACGTGGTTTGGCGTTACACACATTCGCAAGCTGATACGCTTAGACGCAAAGGCATTTTGACACTTTAATTTTCAAATTTTAACCATTCTTCTTCATTAGCCCGTTAATAGCGACATGCCTTATTGGTTTTGCAAAATTTTTTAGTCAAGCATAACATTGGGCTCTCTTGTTCGAGTGGTTTTAAATACCCTGAAGCAGTTAGCATGGTTGAATATTATGTCTAGGAAAGCTCAAGAACGCCTTGCGCATAACGAAAGAAGAGTGGAAAGAAGAGACAAAATGCTAATACATGACATGTCAAAGGAACGCGCTACAGTGGAAGAGGTTTTTGACCAGAAGACACGCATGATTGTTTTTGACTTGTTGAATAGCGGTGTGCTCTATGAGGTCAATGGCGTTGTAAGTTCTGGCAAGGAAGCGCGAGTTTACTGGGGCAAAAACAAGGAAGGCACGGACTTGGCAGTGAAAATTTACTTAACCTCATCCGCCGAGTTCAAGAAGGGCATGCTCAAATACATCGAAGGCGACCCACGCTTCAAAGCAGTTAAACGTGACACACGATCGCTGATTGCCGTTTGGGCACAGAAGGAGTTTCGCAATTTAAAAGAAGCCACAGAGGCGAAAGTTCGTGTACCAAAACCCATCGCCGTCAAAAGTAACGTTGTAGTTATGGAGTTCATCGGGAAGGATGGCGTTAGCGCCCCATCGCTGAAGGAGCAGTTGCCAAGCAATCCGGAGCGAATCTACCGCATACTGGTTACTTATTTGAAGCGACTTTACCAAAAAGCCAAAATTGTCCACGGCGACTTAAGCGAATACAACATTATGCTGTGGAAGGGCAGGCCAGTGATTTTTGACATGTCCCAGTCCGTTTCCATCCAGCATCCCATGGCTGATTTCATGTTAACGCGGGATTTGACGAATTTAAATAGATTCTTTAGTCGGTTAAATGTTAAGGTTTATCCCGTTGAAGAACTGTATAAAATGGTTGTTGGTTAAAAATGGCTGGTCCAGACACATTTGTTAGGATTCCGAAAGAACGCGTTGGCATTTTAATAGGTCCCGAAGGCAGAGTGAAGCAGCATATTGAAGAGAAGCTTCAGGTTAAGCTTGAAGTGGACAGTGAAGGAAGCGTTACTATTGTGCTTTCAGAAAAAGCGTCTGATCCATCCTTACTGTTAAAAGCTAAAGATGTGGTTACAGCTATTGGCAGAGGATTCTCGCCTGAAGTTGCCTTCCGTTTAATTCGAAACGAAGACGAAATCTTTGACATGATAGATTTGCGCCTGATTTTTGGGCGTTCGGAATCTGACATTAAACGGGTAAAAGGCAGAATAATCGGCGCCGACGGCAAAACAAGAAGGCTAATTGAAGAGTTAACTGAGGCTGACGTGGTTGTTTATGGTCACACGGTTGGGCTTATCGGCAGTTTTGAGCAAGTGGATGCCGCACACAACGCGGCGCAAATGATAATTGAAGGCTGCCAGCACCACACGGTGTACAATTATTTGCAGAAGAAGCGGACGGAGCTTAAGAAGCAGAAGCTCGAGTTGTGGGAGAAACCCAAAAGCGAAAGATAATTTTATCTTTATTTTGTGCAGATTCAAGCTGTTCATAGCCCAGTCAGACCATCAAATATAAAGCTGAAGCTTTTTTAGAGAAGGTAGGGGGAGGGGGTAGAGTCAGTATAGGCGTTTTTTTAGCCAATAGTATTGGCATTTTTTAACCAATAGTATAGGTAAAACTAAAGTTGGAATAAAAAATGCGGTTTTTAGGTGGGCTCTTAGGCGTGCACTTGAAAATCAAATGCAAGCAACGCACTCAAGATCCACATCATCCTTTACGTCTTCGGGGCCAGAGTCGTCATCGCCCACCCAAACAAAAAACAGCCTACCAATCATTAAAACGTTAAGGTTAAAGTTCTCAATGGAGCCCGATCATTGCGCCATACTTAGAATACACTTCCGCTACTAATTCGGCTGCCTTGGGATTGTTCCAGTCATGCACCCACTCGGAAACCAAAGCCTCAAGAGTAAGCGGGACCACTCCCACCTGCAACATCCTTTTAACCCCGTACTTGTGTGCATCTATAGTGGAGTCTCCTGCAGCATCAATTAATCCATAAACTTCGTACTCTTCCTTGATGGCATGGATGGCGCTGTACGCAAAGCACATGCTTGTCCAAAGCCCTGAAATAACCATCTTATTTTTCCCTGTCCGCTTGAATGCTTCCCAAGTTTTCTCGTCTTCAAAAGCGTCAAAGCTTGGCACTTTCCTTGCATACACCTCTTGGTTTGGGAAAATCTGAGTAATTTCTGGGATAAATTCGCCGTTAAGTTTAGGATTAATCGATGACAAAACAACAGGAACCCCCAGTATTTTAGCGGCTTTGGCAGCGCAAACCGCGGCGCTCTTAATTATAGTTTTATCTCCAGAACTAATACTCCTAAACATTGAAGGCTGATAATCAACCAAAACCAGAGCACTGTTCTTGTCTGTTAAAAATTCTAATTTTCCATTTTTTGACAACATTTGAAAAAATCACCATTTACAAGTAAGTTAACTTAAAAATATTAAACTTTCTGCCAACCGCTAAACTTTTAAGTTTAACGCTAATTTCCAGCCCGTCGCCGTCCACTTGCACGTATCTGCTCTGGTACTTTCCAGAGTTCCTAACGTAATCCAAATAATCTCGCATTTGGTCAGCGAAGATTCCAGCGTTATCCGCAACAACAACCGCTCCCTTACGCAGTTTGTCCTCGGCTAAGGAGAGGTACTGGAAGTACTCGCTTTTCTCGGCATCAATAAAAGCGAAGTCAAAAGGGCCATTCAAAGTAGGGATTACTACGATGGCGTCGCCCGTGATGATTTTAACTTTGGGCGGTATGTTTGCCTTAAGAATGTTTTCACCAGCAATTTTTACTATCTCAGCGCTTTCATCGAGCGCCTTGCCCATGAGAATTGCTGAGTAACCAATTAAAGTGCCAACTTCTAAAACGTGCCGTGGCTTAATCTTCCGAACTTCCTCAGCCAAAATTTTCCCTTTATACGGTCCCACGATTGGTAGAAACTCTTTTTCTGCTGCTTTCTCAATTTGCCTTAAAACTTGGTCGGCGTTGCTTATGACGGATTTTTCGGTAATCATAGGGGCACCTTGATTTTATCCAAAAAACGCTGCTGTAACCCGGCAATTTTCGGGGCAATGACGGATTGACAGTATGGTTCTTTCGGGTGTTTCTTGTAGTAGTCTTTATGGTAAGTTTCAGCTTTATAAAACACTTTTAGAGGCTCAACGCTGGTAACGATTGGTTTATTCCAAATGCCCTCTTTGTTGAGTTCATCAATCAGTTTTTCAGCCGTGGCTTTTTGCTCTTGGTTATGGTAGAAAATTGCTGACCTGTACTGAGTTCCAACGTCTGCTCCTTGACGATTCAGCGATGTTGGGTCATGCATGGCGAAGAATATTTCCAAGATTTCTTTGTAACTGATTATTTTTGGGTCGAAAAATATCTGTGCAGCTTCAGCATGCTCAGTCGTGCCCGTAGAAACCTGCTCGTATGATGGATTAGGGACTGAACCGCCAGTGTAGCCAGGCTCGATTCTTTCTACGCCTTTTATTATGTTAAATGCGGCTTCGGTGCACCAGAAGCAGCCACCGGCAAGCGTTGCAGCTTCCAAATTCTTGTTATCGATATGCTCTTGACTCATACTTCATCTTCCTTGAAATTAGGTTAATGCCTCTTGTAATGCTGAGTAGCTTTGAACTTAATTGTTTGTGGCTGTCATGATACAGCAACTAATAAGCGGTCTTAAACAGCGGAATCCATTTTACTATCTATGACCTTAGGCTTTTAGCAAGATTTCTTTGCGTGACTGCTAACATGGAAAAAGAAAAAGCGAATAATCCGTTAAGCAAGATTAAGATTACTCCGTTAGCAGCAGAAAGCTTCGGCGTCCGCTCCATGTGCACATTAGTAGAAACGCCTGATGTTGCTGTGCTATTGGATGCTGGAATATCGCTTTGCCCATACCGTTTCAGTTTGCCGCCGCATCCAATTGAGTTTCAAACAATCAATAAGCTTCGCAAGCGCATAGCAGAAGCCGCAAACAAAGCTGAGCTGGTAACGATTAGCCATTACCACTTTGACCATCACACGCCTTCCTATGAGGACTGGGTTGTAAACTGGACGGAAGCAAACGAAACCGCACGCCAAATCTACCAAGACAAAACAGTTCTAATGAAAAATCCTAAAGAAAAAATCAACGCAAGCCAAAGGCAAAGAGCTTGGCTCTTCCAAAAAACAGGCGGCAAATACGCCAAAAATCTGGAAGCAGCCGACGGAAAAACATTCACTTATGGGAAGACTGTATTGCGTTTTTCTGAACCTGTCGCTCACGGCTCTGAAGATACAATGCTTGGCTGGGTGATAATGGCGGTTGTAGAGTACGAGGGTGAGCGGTTCATGTTTGCGCCTGATGTTCAAGGACCAATGTCTACCCATACGCTTGAGCTGATTAAGAAGGCAGAGCCAACTGTTATCATGTTGGGTGGACCACCGCTTTATCTAGGCGGTTTCAGAGTTGACATGGCTCAGTTGGAGCAGGGATTGAGGAACTTGGAGAGCATTGTTCAAGCGGTGCCGTTGGTTATTCTTGAGCATCATGCGTTAAGAGACGAATCGTGGAAGCAAAAAATAGACAAAGTATACCAGCAAGCTTCCAAGGCTGAGCATAGCATTGTGACGGCTGCAGAGTACTTGGGCAACGAGAACGTGTTCCTAGAATCCAAGCGTAAGCAGCTTTACCGTGTCTTCCCGCCTTCCACCGAGTTTAAGCAGTGGATGAAAACTCTAAACAACAAAAAAATCGCTAAGCCACCAATATAACCCGTGGATTAATTGGAAAATAAAATAAACAAGCGAACAAATTGATAATGAAAACTGACATCAATGACGGAGAAGACTATTGTTTGACAAGAACGCTTGAACTGTTCAAAAAACGCTGAAAGAATAATATTTCATTTCTCTTTTAAGCGCAAAATCGTCGTTAAGAAACTTTAATATGTCAAAAGTGAAATAGTTCAATTCTGAGGTTTTTGTTTTGGATAAAAATCATTCAGTTATAGCCGAATTTAGCATAATACCCATCGGTCAAGCAGGAAGCAGCGTCAGCCGTTACGTGGCAGCAGCCATCAACGCCTTAAAGAACGTAAAAGGACTAGACTTTGAAGTAACACCCATGGGAACCATTCTCGCAGCAAAAAATCTCGACACGATATTTGAAGCTGTCCGCCAAGCGCATGAAGCCATCATCGCCACGGGAGTCAAAAGAGTGGAATCCACTCTCAGAATAGATGATCGAAGAGATAAGCCAAGCACAATGGACGATAAGGTAAAAGCAGTTAAAAAATACATGAAACATGCTTAAACAGATACCAGCCAATTAATAGGCAAGCCAACACGCCATACCTCATGAACAACATTGTCCCGACAATTGCTGCTATTTTTGTTTGGACAAAAGAAAATACTCCAAAAACCGATCAAAAAGCCCCCAATAAAAAAGCTATATTTTCCGACTAATTCAATATGTCGAAAAAAATTCAGCGAAAGAAAAGGAAGGAAAATTCTTTTCCATTTAAGCTATTGTTAGTTTTTTGGTTTCCTTAGGTTCCTTCTTAGGTAAGGTAATCTCCAGTATGCCGTTGTTTAAACTTGCTTTTGCATCGTCTGACCGCACCTTTTCAGGCAACTGAATTCTTCTGTAGAAGATTTGTGCAGTTCTCTCGCGGCGAACATAATTTTTTTTCTTTTCTTCCTCTGCTTCACTTCTTTTTGCATAAACCATTACAGAATCGCATTTACGGCTCGAAGAAATTGAGTTGAAGATTCGCTGGCAAATGACGGATTAACTTGGCGCAAGCTAAAAAGATTCTTTCGGAAGAGAGAGAGGGGACTTTGTCGCTTGCGTTTCAGTTAACCGTTGATTTGCCAAACGCTTTTGGATTTACCAAATCCCATGCGTTTATTACTCATAGTGCAGGTTGAATCTTAAATAATGATGTGACTGCTATAGCACTACAACAAATCAACTTCATGATGTGGTCCTGAAATCACAAACATACATTTCCAAGATTTTCCAAGCAAAAGAGCCTAAAAACTTTGCTTTCTAGGCTTTATCATTGTCATGGCTTTCTTTAAGTCTAGTGGTGTGTTTATGTTGAAGAAAGTTCGCAAATCTGGGTCTAACTGTTCTATTACTAAGGTGGAAATATAGCGTACTCCTTGCATTTTACTTATCATTGCATTCATGTCAAGTTTATTATTTGCTAGCGCTTTTTTAGCTGCTTCCAACGCTTGCTTTGTATGGTAAACTGCATGCAAGGGTTCAATTTGGTTGTTGGGCCACCTTGGAATAACCGCTGACTTGCCAATACATAACTCAAAAAGCAAAGACGCAACATCTCTAGAAACAAACGGAACATCAAACGGCAAAAGCAACGAATATTTACCCTGAGCAACCTCAAAACCAGTTAAAGCGCCAACTAAAGGTCCCCTTGACTCGCAAATATCAATGACAAACCGAACATTAAACGAAACCATTTTAGAGTACAAGTTTGCCCGTTCCTTAGAACTGGTCACAACAATTACTTCACTAACAATGCCTTTAACAGCGTCAACTACATGGTTTAACAAGGGTTTATTATCCAGTTTCAAAACGCCCTTGTCTTCCCCGAACCTGCTCGAGGAACCCCCGACTAGAATAATGGCTGATCTATCCAAACAGTTGGCACTCCACTTTGCGAATTCTACACACATGGAGTATTCTTTAAGGTTTGCATTTTTTAAGCTACAAAACAAAGAAAAAAAATAAAAAAGGCTGATTAGTTTACTTTATTATTATCTATCTTTCTTGCCATTTCAGCAAGTATCTTTGTGAACGGATGATCAGGTTTGTCCTGCACAAAAATCAAGTTGCCTTCAGCCCTCATAATCTCACAAAAACAAGGCACTATCCCCAACATAGGCACCTGATAAACCGTTTTAACTTTAGTGCTCATTTCAGGTTTCTTAGCCGTGGCAGATGAATCAAGCACTTTGTTTAGCACCAAACCCGTTTTCTTCTCAAACAAGTTATACAACTCCTGCAGCATGCGTTTTGTTCCATCTACATCTGACCTATCAGCTGTTGTTGCTACAACTACGAAGTCGGCAGCCACAATAGCATTTATCGAGGAATACTGTAATCCCGGGCTTGTGTCAAAGAACAAGTAATCAAACTTTTGGTCCCTGAGCAATGATTCTCTAAGCGCAAGAAGTCGGCCTAAAGCACGCATTTCCCATTTTCTATCCTTCGATGACATGTCCCGGATTGCTTCAGTTGCAGGGTTTGCAAAGCTAACGAAAAACTTGCCGTTTCCAGGAATCCTACTGCTTAAATCAACAAGAACCTTGTTGATGTCACAGGTGTTGTTCAAGTAATCGTTGAACCAGAATTCAACATTTTCCGCTTTAAGAATGGCGGACAAGCTTGGCGCTCGAAAATCAAGGTCGAAAACGCAAACTTTCTTACCGTTTTTAGCAAAGATAGCTGCTAAATTCACTGAAAGAAGCGTTTTTCCCGTTCCGCCTTTATAGGAATGTACAGCGATTATCTTACTCATAGTTTTCACCTTTGTGTTTCCCTGTCAATGTAAAAGTAGGCTTTTCTTCCCTTTCGCTCTTTCTTAAGGTGCCCCATAATTACAAGCTGATTAAGATATGCACTTTCCACCGCTCTGGCTCGCCTTGTTTGCTCAGCAGTTTCTTCAGCCGTTGCTCTTCCACATCTGCAAATCGCCATGGCTGTTTTCCGTAGGTGATCCGGCATGGAAAGAAGCGTCATAACATCCAATGGCGCATCGGGCAATGTTGGAGCAGATCTTTGGTTGCCATTTCCGTTCTTTTGAATTTCAATCATTATCTCCATTTTCTCGTTTAGCTTCTCGAGGTTTTCTTCAATTTTTTCAAGAATGCTTATCGGTTTTTTAGTTAATATTTCGTCTTTAATCACGAGTTATCCCCGAGTTGTTTTGCATGTGTACAGTTGGTTAGTTTAAGTGATAAACTGTTTATTAAGTCTTGCGAAACTACAGTATTTATTTCAAACAACCGAAATTGTAACATACCAACCTGTTTTAATAACAGAGTTTAGCGTGTAAATTGATTAATTTTAGAAATTAGTTTTGTCTAGAAATTTGATGTTGGGGAAAAGTGGGGTTTTTAGTAGGGGATTAGCGCTTGGTTTCTTGCTTCCTCTACTATAGGTAAGACTTGTTTCAGTTCCTTGAAGTATTTTAGAACTGTTATGCCGCGTTGTGTAACGGCGTAAACTACACGTCGTTTTCCAACGGTGCGTTCTTCAACCAAGCCTTGTTTGATGAGAAAGTCAAGGTACTCTTTTAGAACGCTGCAGTTAACGTTTGCTTTGTACATGACATGAGTTAGCTTCAGCGGTCCTCGATGGGCCAGAACTATAAGGATGTCAACATACATTTCTAGTTTTGAACGACGCACTTTTATACTCCTCTTTTTTGTTTAATTCCATCTTTTATTATAAAACATTTATGTATTAGTACTCAGTATTTTTGTCCATCTTTGCAGCTAATTATCGGTTTTTCGGCTTGCACGGTTTAACACGTTTAATCTATTTTCGAATGCAGTAACCATGTCATCTAGCAATATTTCACGCAATTCGGTAGACAATCCGTTGATTTTCTCTTGGAAAACGTTCGCTAACTTAGCTTCTAATTCCTTTCTGTCTTTATCTGCAATTTGCTTCATACACTTTCCTCCGGATACTAATACACCCAAAATAGCTAAAGCTATTTAACTAACTTATGAAAGCAACCTATGAATCTGAAATTAATAGCAAAAAACAAAACTGTTCTTGTGCTCTGCGCTGTTTATGCCCTCACTAAATAAAGAATCGATAGTTACCTTGTTCATCGCCCCTTTATTTTTGGAGCATCTTGGTTTCCTTGATGAACCCAGTACACCTGAGTTTTAAGTTAACCGAACTGTGAGCTTTAATTATGCCAATTTTAGGCTTAGGTTTTATTGCAAAATCTAACGGATAAGCGCAAAATAAAGGGAGTAGGCTAGATTTGTTCGATCGCGTAAAAGTTTTGTTCAACAAACCAGAAGGCATTGGAAGGATGGTGAATTGGAGGCTAGATTTTATAGTCAACACTTTCTTCTGGGGCATAGTGAGCACTATTGGTTTTTGATACATGGTTTCAACATGCTTGCGCGCGGAGTATAGTTATAACTATTAAGCCCTCTCTGAAAGCCTTGTATAGAGTAGGTTGTTAAGAATTACGCATTCATCATTCGCTAACGCGGCAGGTTTTCTGCCATTTTTTTACAAAAACAACTTGCAAGTTAACGTTCTTTAATTATAAAGTTCAATTAACATATTGGAAGAGACCGGATGCTTGAAAGTACCAGCCCTTCCCAACTTTCCAATTCAACTAATGGACTAATGGTTTGCTCTTTGAATGAGGAGGCGCAATTTATTCGAGCAGCTAGCTCCAGAAGGTTTAATGTAAGCTTAAATCTCTACCCTTGAATAATCATTAACATGGAGAATCAGCTAAGTGTCCTACGTCTTTAACATACCCTACCGAAACAACATCAAACTCAAGCAGGTAATGGAAAAAATAAAAGAAGACAAGAAACTGCAAACCTACTGGAAATGCGCCAACGTCATGGCAATAGAGCGCATGGGCTACACAGATCATGGTCCAACACACGTTAAAATCGTAGCTAACCTTGCGCTGAAGCTTCTGCGCATTCTTGTCGAGAAAAAACTCATCAAGCCCAGCATTGTAGAAAATTACGGTATGAAAAATGAAGACGCGGAAGTGGTTGTTGTTCTAGGCGCAATCTTTCATGATTTAGGAATGATTGTACAAAGAAGCAAACATGAAGAGTACAGTGCATTCTTGGCTTTAGAATTCATCGAAAAATGTTTAACACCAGCCTACAATGAAGAAGAAAAAGCAATAATCACCTCAGAAGTCCTACACGCCATCGTAGCCCACGAGCAACCCTACAGCATTGAACCATCAAACAAGATATTAACCAAAGAAGCAGGCATAGTCGGCATTGCTGACGCGTTGGACATGGAAGCGGGAAGAGCGCGAATTCCCTTCCAAGCAGGCAAAGTGGACATCCACGCTATCTCAGCATTATCTATCGAAAAAGTAGAAGTAGACGTAGCTGAGACAGGCAAACCCATCATCATAAAAATTAAAATGTCCAATTCAGCAGGCGTATTCCAAATAGACGAACTACTAAAGCCGAGAATCGTCAACTCAGGACTTGAACAATTCTTCCATGTAATCGCCGAAATCACAGGCGAAAAAGAAAGAAAAATCATCGAAAAATTCGAAATCTAAATTAAAGTTTTGAGGCAACCAAACAATTGATCCACGAATATGATGTTGTGGTTGTTGGCGGCGGAATTGCAGGATTATACACAGCACTAACAGCGGCAGAACAATGCCGAGTCGCTGTCGTCAGCAAAGTGCATGTTACACGTTCCCACTCTGTTGCTGCGCAGGGTGGAATTGCGGCAAGCCTTGGAAACGAGGAAGAAGACCATTGGGAATGGCACATGTACGACACCGTTAAAGGCAGCGATTACCTAGCAGACCAAGACGCAACAGAAATCCTAGCTAAAGAAGCGCCAAACGCTATAATCGCACTTGAGCACATGGGCGTACCATTCACCCGCAATGCACAAGGGAAAATTGAGCAACGCCGATTCGGAGGACACACAAGAAATTACGGGGAAGCACCAGCTAAACGGGCATGTTACGTTTCTGACCGAACAGGCAGAGCAATAATGGATACACTCTACGACCGCTGCATAGCGAAAGGAGTAGATATGTACAATGAAGTTTTCATCTTGAAATTGTTGTTTTCAAGCAACCACTGCTGCGGCATGGCCGGCTATGATATTGCAACATGCGAGCCTCAAGTTTTTCACGCAAAAGCAATCGTATTAGCTACGGGCGGATGCGGCAAAATCTACAAAACCACATCCAACGGGTTCGCTTCAACAGGCGACGGCTTCGCATTAGCCCATGATTCGCTTATTCGTTGTTGATACCATACTGCCATTCCCAGTGGGAGAGAAATAATTTTCGTATTTGCCTTGGCAGATTTTCGAAAGGTTGCATCATTGAAAAACCAACTTTAATATCAGTCAAGAGATTTTTTAGATTATACAGTGGAAAATAGTAATCATAACTCTCTGTTTGCTCTTTTTGGTGCATGAATTATCATTATAAAATCATTGAACTTAATAATTTATTGAAAAAGCAATTGCTGCCAAACATATTGATTAATCTAATTCGTATTCTGAGTCATTTGCCGAGCTTTTTCCAATGTATCTAACATGTCGGCAAAGCTGTAGAATAGATTAAACAAGGTCTGGATGCATAAGCGCCTAGAGAGTCAAAAGACAACCCACATAGAAAAAAGCAAATTGGCTTTCAAAACGAAAATAGATACTTAAACTCAAAAAGATGCGTTCCTTGAACGCATCACAAAAGGCAGTAGCTTAACCCCAGACTCCAGAACCCCTATTTCAAAAGGGGTTATTAAAGGCAAAACACCTCAGGTAGCGAACAACTTTGGTAAGGCAAGCTTACCACCTTTCGCACCTAAGGACCCTGTTTTTGCACAACAAGCAAGCAAAGAAAGAAAAGAAGTTTTATGTTCTAAACTCGAAGTTCTTTGCGAAAATTAAAATGCAAATTACCTGATATATTGAGGACTAATGTCAGAAACTCAAAAACAAAAATATCGAATTCTTTGTTAATCAGTTAATAGACGATGCAAACCAACTGTTCTCGACAACAATTGAAAAAACTAAAGTATCAGATGAACGAGCGAAGACTCAACATGTTCCGTGGTATGAAAGACATAGATTGCATGTTCTTCTTGATGCTGCAATAGAGACAAAAGGAAGTTGCCATCAAAACGTTGTTGTAGCTCCTTGGTTTCTCGCGGAGTTTAAATCAATAATAGATGTTTCAAAGAGATGGCAAAATAAGCCAATTTGGAAAGAGATTGAACCTGCCTTCGTGAATTCGACTAATTTTACTCATACAATCGCAAAACTGCATATTGCTGAATATTTAAGCAGCAAAGGGCATGCTGTTGATATCATTCCAAGGGGCACGGAGGCTTCGCCAGACCTTAAGATACAAGCAATAGGTGGAACGCAAGAGTGGATTAACATCGAATGCTACCAGCCATATATTCTCAATGGTGGACAGAAGGTAACAACAGATGATTTAGAAAATATTGTTAAAAAATCTATGAAAAAAGCAAAAAGACAATTGGGATTTAAAACACCAGGTATTTTGGCAATATATGGTTTCAACCAAAATATGGAATCAATCGCTGAATTAAAAAAAATGGTAAAAAGTCGTCTGCAAGATACAGAACGTCCAAACCTGTGCGGTTTATTGATAGTAATGTTTTTAGTAAACTTTAAGAAAATTCAGGAAACTATTTCTTTTACACCCTCTATTAGCCTTAATTTCAGTCCAAATCCAAGCTATTTTGGTATTGTAGATATTGAAGGCGATGAACCTGAAGTTGATTCTGGTAGTATAGGAAAAAAGGAGCCACTCCAAGGTATTGCTAAACCAGCCGTAAATTCTCGAGTTTTGCTCTATAGCGAAAATATTAGTCCTATGATTGAGGGTAAAGGTAATGTTAGTTTTGTTTGTGCCTCTTGTGGATTTGTCATAGCGAAGAACATTTGGAAATTGTCTTTACTAAATATAGTAACAAAATGCCCATCCTGCCAGAATTATAATGAATTCGTAAGTAAGGAAAACGTAGAAATCAACGTAAAATCAATAGCTTTCCAGAGAGGAGAATATCCTCTAAAAAGTAAGTTGCGCATTAAAAGGAATATTTGCTTAATAGGCTTGTGAGCTAGCAGGAGCAAGCCCTCTAAAAGCTTATAACTAGACAGTAACAATAAAAACACAGGGATAAACAATGAGTGAAGAAGCAAGTAGTAAAAAATTACTAAGGCTAAAGGCGGGTTACAACCAACACACCAGCCCACAAAACTGTTACAAGCAACAGAAGGTTTCTAATGTGCAACGTAACCGTCTAAGTGTCCAACCTGACAGTTCTTCACCAGTATTGAACTATTGGCATCAAGAACTTCTAACAAAAGGCGACGGCACAAAACAAAGGTACGAAGAATTCTTCCAAAAGTTTTTAGAGTTTATTGACAAGAATCCGGATGAGCTAATAAACACAGCGCAGAAGCAGATTGTACAGCCCAAGACAACTGAAAGCTCACAAATAATGATTACGCAAGTAGTGGAAAAACAACAGTATGAGAAGGAGGAAAAATTGCTTTCATATGAATTATTAATACAAAAGACTTATCTGAAACAGTAATATATGAGATACTGGGCGAATCATTTGAGCCAGTCTGCCAATGACAAATTCTACGATGATATGCTGAAAGGGAATACGTACAAGAATCTTATTACGGTCATGCTACAAAAGTCGGGATACACAGTTTATCCCTACGGTTATGAGAGCAATTTTTCAGATGTAAAATCGAAATTTACGAAAGAATCAAGAAACTTTAAAACTGTTCGTAGGATAAGGTCGTCTCCCGATTTGCTTGTTTATGATGACCAAAAGAATGACCTGATGCTTGTCGAAGTGAAGATGCGTGGCAATGCACCACCAAAGATTAAACCCAATTTGATTAAAAATATTAAGGAATTCTGGAATGACTCCATTCTTGTTGTTGTAGTTCCAGAAGGCAACGTTTTCTATGCACAGAGAATAAGCGAATTAGAAATCGAACAAGTTTATTATCAGTTATCAAATTTCGAGAAATTTCAAGATATTTTCACAAGGGTTAGCGAACAGGATATTTTACACTACAAAGACATTGCGTTACAAAATATGAAGACAAGAAAGGAAACGTCAATCAAAAATACCCTCCTCGCCTTTTGACATTACAAAGTCCTGAGGCTGGTTATAGCCAATACACCAGCCCACAGCAAAACCCACCTGTGTCTCTCACCTTCGTGTCATGTCTTGTTGCTTCCTTTTTTTAGGCTTTTGGTCTGGTCAAACAGTTCTGTAGCAAAGAAAATGCCACGATGTATGGAAGTACGCTTGTATAGTCTTGGGTTTTACAGGTCTTGGTTCCTAAACATTTAAACTATCTTTATGTTTACGTTATCTAAGTTACCGAATTTTTTATCACGCGTCAACAAAAGCTCGTCGTTGGCAAGTGAAATTCCCGCTATTAGCAAATCGTTCTCGTTGATCATCTTTCCAGCTTTGCTCAACTTCTCAAAAAGTAAAGCCGCCTTTCTGGCAGAGGCTCTGTCGAAAGGGCAAACAATTATAGCCGACAAAAACTTCTCTGCAAGCTGCCTTTTTAGTTCGGTCTTATGCTTGAGTAATTCATACTCTGTTATGGTTGTTGTTTTGATTTCCTCTTTCTCAGCGAGTTCTTTTACTAAGGAAATAATCTTTTCATCGCCCGCTAAGAAATCTATTATAACACTTGTATCTATGAACGTCATCTGGTCACTTCAATGCCCTTCCGTAATTAGCCTCTCTTTCAGCGGCTATTTTCGATTTCAATAGCTCAAGCTTGTCCTTTTCATTCTTCATGACTCCTGCAAAGTTCATGATGTCTTTTTTTTCTTCCTGCGAGCATAGATTTTCCTTTATAACCTGCGAGAAGCTCTTTTTGCCTTTTCTTTTTGATAGAAGTTCATAAACCTCATTTGAGACTGAAATCTGTCTTGCCATAAGCATTCCCTATATACATAATGTATACACATCATTTATTTAAATTGCCCGCAAAGAAATAAACTTTACGATAATTCTTTCGCTTGAAGCGCGGGTAGCCCGATTAGCCGAATGCCACAACAACAGAAGGCGGGTTACAACCAACACACCAGCCTTTTTCAGTAACTCCTACTTCAATTACTAACTTTCAGCGATAAGTAAAGGGGTACTCTTTTTGCTTGAAAAATGAGCTAACAAAAAATCAGGGAGGGGAAGGAATGCCCATTTTTAGCTGGTGAAAATTGGTCTAAAAAGCAGGGTAGGGTAGGGAATAAGATGGGGGCACATCTTTAAGCGGAGTTACAGCCAAGCACGCTAGCCTAGAGATTAACATGACGCCTCAGAACGCATTTTTAGTTTCAAGTCATTTCTTGGGAAACAGACGTTAACTGAATCCCTGCTTATCCAAACGTGCAATTATCATCACAGGCGCCATTACAAAGCTAAGTTTCTTGAACTGGATAATAACAGTATTCAGTTTATGCTTAAAAAAGGAAATTTACTTTTGATATTTGGGACGTTTGGATTCTCTTAGCCAAAATTGAGGGTCATCAACCAATATTATCTGAACTTCAACAACAATTCTAGGATTTGTTATTGCTTCGCAGAATTTCGGAGATAAATCAGGGTTTCTCAGAAATGCCATTCTGGAGTCTTCCAACTCGTCCGCAATACGTTCGCTTTTTTTGTTTGCATAGCCATGGTACTTTACGCTTTTTCCTTCAACGATGGCTTTATCGAAATCCTCTTTACTGCACTGTACCAGTTTGGCGCCATCTCGGATGAACCAGTGGGGTGAAGTTGGAGAAGTCTTGGTCATAATAATCTGTTAGCAATATCGTTTAGGTGTTTCTTAATTAACATTTTCATTGCCGAATGGTAAGATGCGCCTCAGAATTAGATTTAAAGCAAATCATCTCGAGGAACTGAAATCCTCTTCAGAC
>Ga0208321_1000376_pt1 | contig 31946 bp, 25 predicted proteins | sample June2015DPH_4_15_FD_184692 | JGI IMG/M metagenome (GOLD analysis project Ga0208321, IMG submission 184692) | Peatland microbial communities from SPRUCE experiment site at the Marcell Experimental Forest, Minnesota, USA - June2015DPH_4_150... | ecosystem: Environmental > Terrestrial > Soil >... | reverse complement strand
ATCACATCCACCTTGCCGTGGCCGGGCGCAATGACGAGGTCGGAGCCCGTCGGCACCATCGGATCGGGATCGCGGAAGAAATAAAAGGTGAAGACGATGAACAACATCCAAAGTCCGACAAGCGCCCACGTCAGGTAATGCAGTACAAACGCCCCGATGTATTTGGCCAGCCAGGCGCCCACCAACAGCGCGATCACTGCCGCACCGGACAAACCGATGAGGCGCAGTGCGGCAAGCACGGCTTTTCCCGAGTGTTTCACGCGACCAAGGTAAAAATTTCGCGCCCCACTTGCAATTCGGCATTTTCGGGGCAATTTTAGCGGGTTGTAAAATGAAATGCGATAAATTGAAATTAAAACCAACAAACCAAAACGATTATGTCATTGCACACCCCTGATCTGACCAAGCAACCGCCGCGCAGCCCGCGCGTGCGGCTGGGCGGTTACGTGATTCTGCCGCGCTGCCTCGACAAGGGCCGCGCAACCCTCGCCGGCAAAAACGGCGATTACCATTACGCCTGCCCGCTCGACCAGCAGTTTTTGACGTTCGCAGGCATTGACCCCGAAGCATTGAAGAAGGAATTAAAGAAAAGCGACACCGAGGTCCTGGAATGGATCAACGCTCATGCGAAGCATAAACGCACCGCACCGGAAATCGCCGCATGGTCGGCGTGGCAGGAACAGCGCGCGCCGGACAATCCGGATTCACGCGAATTTTTCAACGGATTGCACAAGAGCGGCGCACCCAAGCGCACCGACATTGTGACATGGTTCGATTTGCTCGACTTGGACGACTACGTGAGTTTCGGCGGCAAGGGCTGAAAAGTTTCAATCGCCAAGGCACAAAGGCGCAAAGGGGTAAAACACTTTGCGCCTTTTGTGTTTTTAAGAAGTTGAAACGGCCGCCGCCGTTCCATTCGGCGCAGTGGCTGCAGCCCGGAAAGCTTCGATACGTTCGATGCGATGCCGGCGTTTCGCACCGTGCAGCTCAAATTCCACTTCGTCACCAACCTTGTTGTTGAGCAATGACTGTGCGACGGGTGTGAGATAGCTGATGATGCCCTTGTCCGGGTCGGAGTCCCAGGCGCCAAGAATGGTGAACGTTTCCGGCTGGTTCGCGCCCAGATCGGTGGCCCGCACAATCGTGCCGATGCTGACGATGTCGGTACGCACGTTGGAAAAATCCGTGCCACGGGCGCGGGTGAGCTGCGTTTCGAGTTCGTCCTTGCGGCGCATGAGCATTTTCTGCATTTCCTTTGCGGCCTTGTATTCGTGATTTTCGCTGAGGTCGCCGTAACTGCGGGCGAGGGCAATTTCCCGGGAGTTGGCGGGGATTTTCTTCTGCACCAGTTCCTGATACTCGGCCTTGCGGCGTTCGAGACTCTCCCACGAAACCAGCATCGAGCTGTCCTGTTTGGCCTGTTCGCCGGTGATGAGCGATTGGACGGCGGGATGGCTTTTGACGAGCCGCGCCAGGAGCGAACGTTTGTCCATGTCATCGAACACCGGCGACAGTTGCAATGCGCGGGTGAGGTCCTTGACAACATCGATGTCGGCGGACGCGGTCAACTCGGCCAGCAATTCGTGGTCGTCCAAAATGAATTCGCGCAGCCGGTTCGAGCGCTTTTCGTTGAATTGATCCCGTTCCATTGCGGTGAGCATCGCGCGAAAAACTTCCGGCCCGAGAATGTCGGCAAAGGCATCGCTGCGTTCTCGTCCGAGCCAGAGCAACAGTTCGCTGCCCGCCGTGTGCTGGTTGATCAGCCGCGAGAGCGTTTCCTTGAGCAAATCCATCTTGCCCTCCTGAATCAGCAAATTGGCAAACTCGCGGCACAATTTCGCGGAAACGAAATTCAGCGAACCGCGCAGCACTTCATGCCAGCGCTCGGGATTCGCAGCCTTGAACGACCCCAGCGCGTGATGATGTTTCGCGGCGGGAATCTGTTCCAGCACCGGACCGAATTTGATGTCCTGCGACCAGAGTTGCGCGGCGGTAATTTCGTCGGCCGCCGGTTGCAACCCGGCGATTTCGCGCAATTCGTCGCGCGCAAAAATGGCCTCCAGCGCGACCGACGGCTGCGTGCGTTGATACGACACAATGTCCGCGTTCAGCGTGGCCATGATTTCGCCGGCAGCGGCCTGCTTGTCGGCCAGGTCCGAAGCGCTTTTCGACAATTCGCCGACGACTGCCACGCGCGCCTTCAAACCTTTCGCCGCGCGAAAATTCGCCATCAACCGGTCTTGCAAGGAAGTTTCCTTGGCTTGATAGACGACCGGCTCGGTTTTTTTCAGCGGCACGATGAAGTGTCCGTCCTTTTTCATTTCACGCCGCGCGGTTTCCCACCATTTTTTCCAATCGTCGCGAATAACATCCGGCACGAGCGCCTGCTGAATCTGGTCCGCCATCGCCTTGCCGCCGTAGCTGTTCAGCACAAGCTTGATCAAATCGAGATGATGCGCGGCCATCTGGCGCAGGCTTTCCAGATCGTTGGCCTTGCGCGCGAGAATGTGATCCTTGGGAATCGGTTTGAGGCTTTCGACGGCGAAGCCCAAATCCATTGTGTGTCCCGGTTTGCCGGCGAAATCAATGGTGAACCGCGCAAAAACCGTGTCCACCGTTTTGATGCGCCCGAAGCCCCAACTGCGATGCATGCAGCAGCCGCTTTCCGCCAGCAACGTCAGCGGCTCCACGTGCCGCCCTTCGATTTTTCCCGCCGCCGCCAATTTCTCGAATTCTTCTCTCATAAAAGCCTTTTAATCTCGCGTCCCAAAAGTCGTATGGCATCATTAAAATTGGTGGGCGGACAAAAACCAAGAGAAATCGCGGTGCGCGTTTTGCAACAACGACGCGCCGGGGGCAAATTCATTGAAGATTTGCTTGAAACCGCGCTGCATGGCGCGCAACTTTTGCCCGCCGACCGCGCGCTCTGTCAGGAAATCGTGTACGGCATCGTGCGCTGGCAGGCGACACTCGACTGGCTCATCGCTCGAAAAACAGATGGGCGCGAACAAAAGCCCGCCTTGCAAAACTTGTTGCGGCTCGGCCTCTACCAAATTTTTTGGCTCGACCGGATTCCCGACCATGCTGCCGTCAACGAAACCATCGAATTGGCCAAGCAGAATGGTTTTGGCGCCCAGGCCGGTTTTGTGAACGCTGTTCTGCGCGGCTACTTGCGCGAGCATGACGAAACCAAAAAACTTCTGGCCGGATTAAAAATTTCGCAGCCCGCACTGGGCTGGTCGCATCCCAAAGGGCTGGTTGCCCGCTGGCAAAAGCGCTGGGGCATCGAAAAAACCGCGTCGCTTCTGGAATGGAACAACACACCGCCGAAAACCTTCGCGCGCGTCAACACGCTGAAATTTGGTAGGGCGGGCAGTCCCCTGCCCGCCGAACGCCAGCAAGCCGAGAGCGGCGCGCACGGAGTGACGCGCCCTACCTTGAAAGATGCCGGCGACCTGCTCACCCGCTGGCGCGATGAAGGCGTGGAATACGATTTCGTTCGGCGCGACTGGCTGGAGGAAAACCTGGTCTTTGAGATGAAGTCGCATCCGCCACTATCGTCGCTGGCGAGTTTTCGCGACGGCTGGTTTTACATTCAAGACCCCGGCACGCTGCTCGCCGTTTGCATGCTCGGACCGCAGCCCGGCGAAACGATTTTGGATTTCTGCGCCGCGCCCGGTGGCAAGACGACGTTCATCGCGCAGTTGATGAACAACCAGGGCCGCATTGTCGCGCAGGACGTTTCGGATGAACGACTGAAATGGATCCAAGAAAATTGCCTACGACTGGGTGTCACCTGCGTAGACACTTTCCTCAACACCCCTCACCCCGGCCCTCTCCCCGTTTGGCGGGGAGAGGGAGAAAAATCTGAAACCACGCAAAAACATTCCCTCTCCCCGCCCAGGCGGGGAGAGGGTGGTCCCCGTAAAGCGGGACCGGGTGAGGGGATCGAAAAATTCGACCGCGTCCTGGTGGACGCTCCGTGTTCCAACACCGGTGTAATGCGCCGCCGCGTGGATTTGCGCTGGCGGATCCAGTCGGAGGAAATCGAACGCCTCCGGGTCGTGCAACTGGATTTGCTCCAACAAGCCGCGACCCAGGTGAAACCCGGCGGTGTTTTGGTGTACAGCACGTGCAGCCTGGAACCGGAGGAAAACGGCGGGGTTGTGAAGCAATTTTTAAGCGATCACACCGGGTTCAAATTGGAATCCGAGCGCGAGTTGCTGCCGTTTGTGGACAATGTGGACGGCGCTTACGTCGCGCGAATGAAAAAAGGGTAGCACCCGCGTCTTGCGGGTCAAATTCGGCGTCCCGCCGAATTTCGTCGAGGGATGCTGTGGTCGGAAGAACGTCCGAGCGGAATGCGTCCATCCGTCTCCTGACGGTTTCGGGCGCGACGCCCGAAACAACAGGCCGGAGGCCTGTGCTACCTCAAATCCCCATGATCTGGTAGCCACAATCCACGTAAAGCACCTGCCCGGTGATGGCCGCGGCGCCGTCGCTGGCGAGGAACACGCCGGTCGCGCCGAGTTCGTCGGGCAGCACGTTGCGCTTGAGCGGCGCGTGGACTTCGTGATGTTTGATCATTTCATTGAAACCGCTTATGCCGCGCGCCGCCAGCGTGTTAACCGGCCCGGCGCTGATGCAATTCACACGGATTTTTTTCGGGCCGAGATCGTAGGCGAGATAGCGTGTGCTGGCTTCGAGCGCGGCCTTGGCCACGCCCATGACGTTGTAATGCGGCACGACTTTTTCCGCGCCGTAATAACTCATGCCAATGATGCTGCCACCGTCGGGCATGAGCGGCACAGCGGCACGCGACAGCGCGACGAGTGAATAGGCGCTCACGTCGTGGGCGATGCGGAACGCCTCGCGACTGGTATTCACGAATTCGCCTTCGAGCGCGGCCTTCGGCGCGAACGCCACCGAGTGCAGGAGCAAATGTAGCTTGCCGAATTTTTCGCCGACGGTTTTGAAGACGCCGGCGATTTCCTCGTCCTTCGTCACATCACACGGCAGGATGAGCGTGTCCGCGCCGAACTCGCCGGCGAGTTCCGTGACACTTTCCTTGACGCGATCGCCCTGATACGTGAATGCGAGCTTCGCGCCTTCGCGCACCCACGCCTGCGCAATGGCCCAGGCAATGGAGCGTTGGTTGGCAACACCGAAGACAATTCCTAATTTCCCGTCGAGCAATGGCATAAATTAACCGTTAAAATGTTTAATGGGCAAAAATCCGCTTAACCAAGGTATAAGATAAATTGACCGGCGCGTCCAGCCTCGACTCACGCCGGCGCGGAGGTTAAGCTAAGCGCACATGGATGCAAATTTGATTATTGAGGGTTTGATCAGTTATTTGGGGCTGATTGTGCTGCTGACGTTTCACGAGTTCGGCCATGCGTGGACGGCGGAAAAATGCGGGGATGACACGGCGCGCTTACAAGGTCGCTGCTCGCTCAATCCCATCGTCCACATCGACCCGATTGGCACGGTCCTGTTGCCGTTGTTCATGATTTTTGGCCCGTCGAGTGTCACCCGGTTTGTTCTTGGCTGGGCGAAACCGGTGCCGGTGAATTCTTACAATCTGCGGAATCCACGCCGGGATGACATCCTGGTTTCCATGGCCGGTCCGGCAATGAATTTAATTTTGGCGGTTGCGCTGGTGTCCTTGGCACGCGTGGGATTGCTGATTCATTTTAAACCAATGGCCGTTGTGTGTTGGCAATTCGCCTCACTCAGCCTGCTGCTCTGCTTCTTCAATCTCATTCCCATCCCGCCACTCGACGGTTCACACGTACTGCGAAATCTGACCGGTATGAGCTGGGAAGCTTATGCGAACTTCGCGCGATTTGGTTTCATCGCCGTCATTATCGTGATCCAGTTCCGGTTTGTGCAGGACGCCTTGACACTCGCCGTTGGCGAAACGCTCCTGTTGCTCGCAAAGGTGTTCGGTCTGGCCTGAGTCCGTGTTATTTCTTGAAGTAAAGCTCCTCAGCGTTCCAAGTCACGCGGTAAAAAGACAGCGCCGTCGGACGCAGATTTCCGATGTCTGAACGCGCCGCCGCATAATAATAGGGCGTGACGGTGAAAATCAGCGGCTGTTGTTCGGCGGTAATCCGCTGGACCTCGTCAAAATCTTTTTTCCGTTCTTTGAAATCCAGCGTCTTGTTCTGCGCGTTCATCAGGTAATCCAGGCGCCCTTCCCAATCGGTGGATGGATGTTTCTGCCGGGGGAACCAATGGTGGGTGAAGCCGTCGGACCGGACGACGTTGGAGGTAAAGGATGGATCCGTGCCGTCACCAAACAATCCCATCAGGACGCAATCGTAATCGTAGGTGCCGTCGATTTTGTGGATGAGCGTGTTAAATTCGATGGGCTGCAAAACGACCTTGAAGCCAAGCTTCTGCAAATCGGCCTGGAGGAGCACCGCCGCCTTCATGCGCGAGTTGTTCTCGATGTTGGTGTTGAACACGAATTCAATCGCATTGCCGTCGGCGTCCTCCAAAGTGCCGTCGCCGTTGCGGTCTTCGATGCCGATTTCTTTGAGCAGTTCGCGCGCCTTGGCCAGATCGTAGGGATATTGCGGGATGTCCGGATTGAACCATTTTTTGTTGGCCGGTGTCACCAGGCCATAATTTGGAATCCCGCGCCCGGAAAAAACGGATTTGATGAGGCTGTCGCGGTCAATGGCATACGCACAGGCCTGGCGAAATTTTACATTGCGGAACCATTTCAACTTTTTCGGATCCACGAAGGGCTTGCCGGTTTTCGCATCCACATTCGTGTTTTCGTTGAACCAGAAAAAGTCGGTTTCCAGGCCGATGCCGGGTTCGAGCAGTTGAAATTTGCCGTTGGCGGACTCGGCCTTGAAATGGTCGTATTCGTTGGCGTAGATGTAATCATGCACGTCGCACTCGCCGCTCAAAAAGCGCAGCGAGATGGCATTGCGATCAGGCACGACGGTGAAAACGATGTTGTCGCAATACGGCAGCCGCTGCCCTTTCTTGTCCACTTCCAGAAAATACGGATTGTGTTCCAGCAGGATGGACTGCGCCGTTTTGTATTCCTTGAGCCGGAACGGCCCGCTGCCGATGATGTTCTCCGGCTTCCAGTTGATGCCGTAGGCCGAGGCAAACGTTTTGTCGGCAACGGTTTTCGCCAGGATGTGCTTCGGCAGAATGACCACACCCGCGCCAAACACGTCCAGAAACGGCGCGAAGATTTCCGGCGTCACCACCTGCACCGTCAGATCGTCAATCTTCGTCACGGTGAATTTTTTCCCGTCCACGGTGAGCGCGTCGCGCGTGACATTGTCAATGTCCGGGTTGTAAACCACGTCGTTGAGCGTGAACAACACGTCGTCGGCCGTCAGCGGCGCTCCGTCGCTCCAACGCAGATTTTTCCGCAGCTTGAACATCCAGGTCCTGCCATCCGGCGAATTAGTCCACGATTCCGCCAGGCCCGGCTCGATTTCCTGGGTGATCAAATCCGCCCCCAGCAACGGCGTGAACAAAAACCGGAAAATGTCGAAGGATGAAGATTCGTTCGCGGTGATGGGATTGAACGTCTTAGGATCGCCCGGTTCAGCGATGATGAGCCGTCCGCCGGGAATGCCCGGTTCGCAATCGGCCACCAGCGGCGGCTCGGGCAACGGATAACTGGCGGCGGGCTTTACCGGCGGGGCGGGTTCGGATTTTTTTCCGCAGCCGGACAGGCAGGCGACCGTCACGGCCAAAATCACATTGCTCCAGACCATTCTTCTCATGCGCCTGACACTAGCATTTTCTTCTGTCTGCCGAAAGCTTCGTTTTGAAACTGGCGGGGCGGCGCCGCCCGGCCAAAACAAAATCTCGCGCGCCCGAATATTTTTTGCCACGTTCAGACCGGTATTGCCATGTGGTCATATCTGTTCAAGCGGCTGCTGCACATGATTCCGCTCTTGGTGGGTGTGTCGCTGCTGACGTTTCTGCTCATGTCGCTGGCGCCGGGCGATTTCTTCACCGCGCTTTCGCAAAACCCGCAAATCTCGCCGGAAACCGTCGCCCGGCTCAAGGCGCAATTCCACCTCGACCGGCCGTGGTATGTCCAATACTTCTATTGGTTCAAAAGCGTCCTGAGCGGCGACTTCGGCTATTCGATGGCTTACAAAATCCCGGCGACCTCGCTCATCGTCCAACGATTGTGGAACACATTCTTGCTTTCGTTTTTTGCCATGATCATTGCGTGGGGCATCGCCCTGCCGCTGGGCATCTGGGCGGCGGTTAAAAAAGATTCCTGGATTGACCGTGGTTGTTCGCTGGCGGCGTTTCTCGGATTGTCCGTTCCCGACGTGCTGTTGTCACTGCTGGCGTTGTGGTTCGCGGCGGCCACCGGCTGGTTCCCTGTCGGCGGGGCGGAAAGCCCGCTCCATGATCTGATGCCGCCGGTACAACAATTCTGGGACCGCACGCATCACCTCATCTTGCCCGCGCTGGTGCTGGCGGCCGCGGATTGGGCGGGCATCATGCGCCAGATGCGCTCGAACCTGCTCGACACGCTGCGTGCCGAATACGTCACCGCCGCGCGCGCCCGTGGACTCGGCGAAGGCTGGGTGATTTACAAACACGCACTCCGTAACGCCATCAATCCGCTGCTGACCATCTTTGGCTATTCGCTCGCCGCGCTTTTGAGCGGCGCTTTCATCGTCGAGAACATCATGGCCTGGCCGGGGCTGGGTCGGCTGACCATGGAGGCCTTTTTCGCCAAGGATTCCTACCTGGTCGTGGACTGCGTGGTCATGGCCACGGGGCTGCTGGTGGTGGGAAATTTCATCGCCGACCTGCTGCTCGCGTGGAGTGACCCGCGCATCCGGCTGAAATAAATGAACGAAACCGCACCCATTCAAAATCCGAACGCAGAGCAGCCGCTCTCGCCGTGGCAATTGTTCCGGCGGCGGTTGACGCGGCGGCGCATTGCGATGGCGGGTGGCGTGATTTTGATCGGGCTTTATCTCGTGGCGTTGTTCGCCGGATTCATTGCGCCTTACAACTACGACCGGCAGGACCGCGATCGCTTTTTTCATCCGCCGATATGGCCGAGGCTGGAAGGTTTTCGCCTCGTCGTGCCGCGTTACGAACCGGGAACCGGAAGCTTTGTTTATCACGCCGTTGCCGGCGATTCGAAGCCGCCGCGCTTTTTTGTTCGCGGCGACAAATACAAATTGCTCGGCCTGATTCCAGCCACCGTTCATTTGTTCGGCACCGGCGATGAAAATTATCCGGTTTATCTGCTCGGTACGGACCAATTTGGGCGCGACGTCTTCTCCCGCCTGCTTTACGGCTCGCAAATTTCGCTTTCCATCGGCATCATTGGCATTCTGCTGTCGTTCACCTTCGGCATGATGATCGGCGGGATTTCCGGGTATTTCGGCGGCTGGACCGACACGGTTATCATGCGGTTGTGCGAGTTGATCATGTCCATCCCGGCACTTTATCTCATCATTTCACTGCGCGCGACATTCCCGCCGGGAATGAGTTCAGCGCAGGTTTATGCCATGATTATCATTATTCTCAGTTTTATCGGCTGGGCGAGCATGGCGCGGGTGATCCGCGGCATGGCGCTGTCGTTGCGGGAACAGCAATTCGTTCTGGCCGCGCGCGCTCTCGGCCAGTCACATTTGAAAATCATCGTGCGCCACATTTTACCGAACACGTTTTCGTATGTCATCGTCGCAGCAACGCTGAGTGTGCCGTACTATATTTTGGGCGAGGTGGTGCTGAGCTTTCTCGGCGTGGGCATTCAGGAACCGAACGCGAGTTGGGGCAACATGTTGACCGCCGCCCAAAATACCGAGTATCTGCGGAATTATCCCTGGTTGCTCGCGCCCGGCGCGGCGATTTTTGTCACCGTTCTGGCTTTCAACTTTCTTGGCGATGGATTAAGAGACGCCGCGGACACGAAGTCATGAACCTGTTCGAGATCAAAAATCTCAAAATGGATTTCGGCACCGGCGCGGACGCGTTGCGCGCCGTGGACGGCGTGTCGCTGACCATCGGCGCGGGTGAAACAGTCTGCCTCGTGGGCGAAAGCGGCTGCGGCAAAACCGTGACCGCCCTTTCCATCGCGCGGCTCGTGCCGGTGCCACCGGCAAATTATGTCGGCGGGGAAATTTTATTGAATGGCCGTGACGTGCTTAAAATGTCGAACGGCGAGCTGCGCGGCATCCGCGGTGGTGTGGTCAGCTACGTTTTTCAGGAACCGGGCGCGTCGCTGAATCCCGTCTTCCGCGTCGGCAACCAGATCAAGGAATCGCTCAAACTGCACAAACCGGAAAAGGCAACCAACGACGAGGTCATTCGCTTGTTGAAACTCGTCGGCATTCCCGCGCCGGAATCGCGCATCAAAAATTATCCGTTCGAGATGTCCGGCGGCATGCAGCAACGCGTGATGATTGCCATGGCGCTGGCCAGCGAGCCGAAGCTGCTCGTGGCCGACGAGCCGACCACGGCGCTCGATGTGACCATTCAGGCGCAAATTCTGGAGCTGCTTCACGACCTCAAACAGCGGCTGGGCATGGCGATTCTGCTTATCACACACAACCTTGGCATCGTGGGCGACATGGCCGACCGCGTGGCGGTGATGTACGCCGGGCAGATCGTCGAGCTTTCGCCCGCGAAGGAACTTTTACGCCGCCCGTTGCATCCGTACACCCGGGCATTGATGGCGAGCGTGCCGAAGCTGCACGGTGATGTCAGCCGGCTTGCGGCCATACCCGGCAACGTGCCGCGGATTGGCAATTCCCCGCCCGGTTGCCGCTTCGCGCCGCGCTGTCCGATGGCCAAGCCGGAATGTTCGGAAAAAATCCCCGAACTGGTCGAGGTCGAGGCCGGGCGATGGGTCAGATGTCCGTTTTAGCAAACGCCATGAGCCTGCTCGAAGTCAAAAATCTGAAGGTGCATTTCCCGGTGAAACACGGGATGTTCAGCCGCGCCCACGAATTCGTGAAGGCGGTGGACGACGTAAGCTTCGCCATCGAGCCGGGCGAGACGCTCGGTCTCGTCGGCGAAAGCGGTTGCGGCAAGACGTCGCTTGGCCGCGCCATTGTCCGGCTGGTCGAGCCGACGGCGGGCAGTGTTTTGCTCAACGGCGATGACATCACGGGGATGGGTGGTTCGGAATTGCGCGCGCGGCGGCGGAAGTTCCAGATGATTTTTCAGGACCCCTACGGCTCGCTCAATCCGCGCATGACGGTCGAGCAAATCGTAGGCGAGGCGCTGGACATCCACCAATTGGCCGACAGCAAATTCGCGCGACAAAAGCGCATCCTTGAACTGCTCCAGGACGTGGGGCTCGACCCGGTCTATGCGCAGCGTTATCCGCATGAATTCAGCGGCGGCCAGCGACAGCGCATCGGCATCGCCCGTGCGCTGGCGGTCGAACCGGAACTGATAATTTGCGACGAGCCGGTGAGCGCGCTGGACGTTTCCGTGCAGGCGCAGATCATCAATTTACTCCAGGATTTACAGCAGCAGCGTGGCATCGCTTATCTCTTCATCGCGCACGACCTCGCGGTGATCGAACACATCAGCCGTCGCGTGATGGTGATGTATCTCGGCAAAATCGTCGAAACAGCCGAAGTTAAAGCACTCATTCGTACGCCGCAACATCCCTACACCCAGGCACTGATTTCCGCCGTGCCGGAAGTGGATCCGGAGACGAAACGGCAGCGCATCATTTTGCCGGGTGACGTGCCGTCGCCGATTCATCCGCCGCCAGGTTGTCCATTTCATCCGCGCTGCCCGATTGCCGAAGAACGTTGCAAAACGGATGTTCCGCAGTTGCGCGAAATTGCATCCAGCCATTGGGCTGCATGTCTTCTGGCAAAGCAGAATTAACGTTCTAGCCGCCCTTTTCGAACCTTACGCACGACTCTGTAAAATATTTAGACACCAAAATCAAAAAATTCCCATGATTTTCGCATGTAAAACAGGTTTTATCTCATTATGCAACGATATGAGACACTTGTTGGGACATTTATGTAAATAATTAAGACACAAATTTAGATTTCTACATTATGTCCCGAGACATGGCGATGAGGTACGACTGACATCAGCCTCCTGTCGGAACTGTGCCGTTATCCGTTTTACCCTGCAAAAAGGTGTAATTCTCGCCTCTTTTACATGGCTGGCAATAAAGTTAGGTGCGTAATGCGTTTTCGTAAAGGTAGTTAGCTGTTGTTCTGCCGTGCCAACTCTTTTTAACTCGTAACTTGTTTACCGGATTTCCTTCAACTGCAACGAGTTCCGCTAGAATCATTTTCGGTAGATAACAATAATTGCGAGCCACCACCGTTGTGGCATGCAAGTTGCGTTGAGACACTGAGTGTATCAGTCTAAGACAGCTAACTGGAAGTATCTGAAATCAATAGTGTTAGCAAGGGGGTTGTGAGGCATAAAGACCAAAGGCAATAACGGCTAAACCGAGTACAAAGTCTATGTTAAATGAAATCAACAAGGCAGTGTTGGGCGTGGTGGTGGCCGGCAGCCTGGCCGTGTCAGCGCGCGCTCAGAACGACGTTTATGCCGTTGAGTTCAATACAGGCAGCAACAACCGTTTCGGCATCGTCAATCTGATGAACGGCGACTTTACCGAAATTGCCGACTTGGGCGGAACGATGTACAACGACATCGCCTACGCGCCGGATGGGACCTTGTTCGGCATCGCCAATTGTTCATCCTTGGTGACGTTCAATCCAACCAATGGTGCGGTCACCACGGTGGCATCGTTGGATGTGCCCGGCCTTGAATCCATCGCTTACGCGCCGGACGGGACTTTGTTTGGCGCGGCCCAGAGCGGGCTTTACACGATTGATCCCACCACCGGGGCGTCAACTTTTATCGGGAGTTTTGGCAACCCTTACAACCTCAATCTCGCGCAGAACATCCGTTTTGACTCCGATGGCAACCTCTATTTGAGCAATACCGCAGACAACACGGACATTTACCAAGTGAACACCAACACCGGCAGCGCGACCTTCGTCGGAGAAGCGACCGGCTACGCGAACCTGATGCTAATGAACGGAAGCCAGTATATGTATGGGGTGAGCATTCCCTCAATAAACGGAGCCGACGCGCAGCCTGTGTTGGTTTCTTTCGACCTGGGCAGCTTTGTTAATGGCGGAACCAACGCGGATGGCAGCATTCATCAGATATCGGTCACCATGGTGGGTGCCGGTGGCGACTTCCTCCTTAACTTCATCTTCTCAGGTAATGTTCCCAATCCACTCCCGGTGAACATTCCCGACGCCTGCACGATTTCAATTGCCACCACGCCGGATGGTCCGGCCATCACCCTGTCCGGGAGTCCCAACCAGACTTACGTGATCGAGGCTTCATTCGACATGCATAACTGGACGCCCATTCGTACGAATATGACTGATTCAAACGGGCTTTTCACGTTTGTTAACTCAGATGCGACGAATTATCCAAGCCGTTTTTATCGCGGTTTTGCACCCGCACAAGTACCGTAGCACGAACGCGACCGACTCGAACGGGTTGTTATCGTTTACTGACACGGCGGGGAAGAATCATCTCCGGCGTTTATATCGCAGCGCCACCCTCCCATAAAATATGAACGGGCCTTCCACAGTCGCCGATTCAGATGTGCCGGAGGTTTCCCGGCCTCATCTGCAAACCATCAATCAGGCGGGCGGGGACATGGCTCAAACCAAACCGAAACGCTCCCTGCACATCCTTTGCATTGATGACGACCCGCAGGTCCGGGAACTCCTGAATGATTGCCTCACGCACCTTGGTCATCGGGTGATGGTTGCCTCCGGCGGGAAAGAAGGGATAGAAATGTTCCGCACCGCCACGCTGAAAAACCAGCCTTACGAAGTGGTCGTAACCGATTGGGGCATGCCGGACATTGACGGCCGCGATGTGGCCCGGACGATCAAGGCTGAATCCCCCAGCACGCCGATCATTATGTTGACCGGCTGGGGTGCGACCGTGAGGGGTGACGTAGCAATTGCTTCGACAGTGGACGCCGTGGTCAACAAACCGCCGCTTATGCAGGAATTGAACGACTTGCTCCTTCGGATGGCCACGCCGGCGTAAAAAGGTTGAACGCTAAAACGCCCGCTTCCTTGGAGCCTGGAGCGGGCGATGGGAATCGAACCCACGTGTGAAGCTTGGAAGGCTTCCGTTCTACCATTGAACTACGCCCGCCTACGCTGCGCTTCGGCGCGGCAAGCCCGAAGCCAGTTCAGCGAATTTTAACGGCCTGTCGAGCCGAAGCTCAAAGAGCGAAGGCTGACGCGGCAAGCCCGCAAGACTTGCAGCGCTGCGAATCATATCGTCGGTACTTGCCTTGTCAACCTGCCGTGTGTATGCTCGCCGCGCATGAACTCGCTGCTTTTGACCGGCGGGCGAGTCATAGACCCCGCCAATCGCCTCGACACCGTTGCTGATTTGCTCATCCTCAACGGAAAAATCGCCGCCGTCGGCAAAGACGCCGCCACCCAGGCGCCCGGAGAAATCGAACGATTTGATGCGAAAGGAAAAATTGTTTGTCCCGGCCTGATTGACCTGCACGTGCACTTGCGCGAGCCCGGTCAGACGGCGAAGGAAACCATCGCCACCGGCACCGCCGCCGCCGCGCGTGGCGGTTTCACCTCGGTCGTCTGCATGCCGAACACATCGCCCGCAATTGATAACGCCGGGACCGTCGCGCTCATCCACGAACGCGCCGCCCAACACGGCGTCGTGAATGTCTTCGTCACCGGCGCCATCACGAAAAACATCGCGGGCGAGGAACTCGCGTCCATCGGCTCGCTCAAACGCGCCGGCGTCGTGGCCATCACCGACGATGGCCATTGCGTTCAAAACAACGAACTCATGCGCCGCGCGCTTGAATACGCAAAGATGTTTGACCTGCCGGTGATGGATCATTGCCAGGATTATTCGCTCGTGACCGATGGTGTGATGCACGAAGGGTATTGGAGCATCGTGCTTGGCTTGCGCGGCTGGCCGTCGGCAGGCGAGGAAATGATCGTTGCGCGCAACATCCTGCTCGCCGAACTTACCGGCGCGCGCGTCCATTGCCAGCACCTCAGCGCGGCCGGCAGCGTCGCCCTGCTGCGCGAGGCAAAGAAACGCGGCGTGTTGATTTCCGGCGAAGCGTGTCCGCATCATTTCGCGCTCACTGACGCAGCAGTGGCCGGCGGTGCAAAGTTTTGGGCCAATGATGGGAAAACGCTGGCGGGGTTCCAGGACGAGCTCCCGGAATGGCCGGCTTACGACACGAATTTCAAAATGAATCCGCCGTTGCGCTCAGCCCGTGACCGCGAGGCGATTTTGGAGGGGCTGGCCGACGGCACGATTGAAATTTTGTGCAGCGACCACGCGCCGCACTGCGATTACGAGAAGGAAGTGGAATTCGATTATGCGCCGTTCGGCATCGTCGGCTTGGAAACCGGGCTGGCGCTGGCACTCATGCAACTGGTTCACGCCAAACGCATTTCGCTCCCCGATTTGATTGTGAAATACACGGTAAATCCGGCGCGACTGCTGAATCTGAAAAAAGGCACGCTCGGTGTCGGCGCGGATGCGGACGTAACTGTCTTTGACCCGGACCGCGAATGGATTTTCAAGCGCGACGAAACCGCGAGCAAATCGGCCAACAGCCCGTTCTTCGGCTGGAAACTGAAAGGCCGGGCGGTGGCCACCATCGTCGGCGGGAAAAAAGTCTGGACGGAACAAGCCGAAGCGGTTGCCGCGTGAAAACCCGGCTTCACACTTGACCCGCAGCGTCGCTCGCCTAGCATCGCGCGCGGTCACCGAAAATGAAAGCGATTTTGGCACTTGAAGATGGTTCCGTGTTTCACGGACAAGGTTTCGGCGCGCGCGCGTCCGCGTGCGGCGAAGTCTGCTTCAACACTTCCATGACCGGCTACCAGGAAATCCTCACCGACCCGTCCTACAAGGCCCAAATCGTCACGATGACGTATCCGCTCATCGGCAATTACGGCGTCAACGAGGTGGACGTGGAGTCGTGGCGGCCGCACGTGGCCGGCTTTGTCATCCGCGAACTCTCGCCCGTCGTCAGCAACTGGCGCGCGGATTTTTCGCTCGCGGACTATCTGAAGAAAAATGGGATCCCCGGAATCCAGGGCATTGACACCCGGGCACTGACCAAAAAACTCCGCGTGCGCGGCGTGATGAACGGGTTTATTTCCACGGAAGACGTTCCGGACCCGGAAGCCGTCAAACTCGCGAAGGAATTCGTTTTTGTGGGCGTGGATTACGTCAGGGAAGTCACGCATAAGGCGGCGTTTCGCTGGGACGAAAAGGACGAGCAGAGTGCGAGCTTCAAACTGGCCGTCGGCAACGAACCGGCCAATGCACGCCAACTGCGCGAGCCGCTGCCGCCGGCGGACATCCCCATCGTCGCCTTCGATTACGGAATGAAATACAACATTCTGCGCCGCCTTCGGCAGCATGGTTTCAGAGTTCAGGTTTTACCGGCCACGGCCACCGCCGACGATGCGTTTAAACACAAGCCGGCGGGCATTTTTCTGTCCAACGGCCCCGGCGACCCGGCGGCGCTCAACTACATTGTGCGCGAGGTAAAGACGCTGGTGGGCAGCGGCGTGCCGGTTTTCGGGATTTGCCTGGGTCATCAAATTATAGGACAAGCCTTCGGCGGAAAAACCTTTAAGCTCAAGTTCGGTCATCGCGGCGCGAACCAGCCGGTGAAGGACCTGGAATCCGGCAAGGTCGAAATCACGGCGCAAAACCATGGTTTTGCCGTGGACGCGAAATCGTTGCCATCCGGCGTTGCCGTGAACCGCATCAATTTGAACGATCAAACCGTCGAGGGCATGCGCCACAAGACCAAGCCGGTTTTTTGCGTGCAATATCATCCCGAAGCGTCGCCCGGGCCGCACGATTCGACGCCGTTGTTCGCCGAATTCCGCGCATTAATCGAGCGGCGGGGTTAAAAAAATCATTTTCACAGATTTCGGTTTGACTTGAAACGCGGTGTGACCATAATCGACTTATCGTAAGTCCATGGCCAAACTTGTTATTCTGACTCAAGGCCTGAACGGCCGCGCACACGAGCTGAACGTGGATCGTACCACGATTGGCCGCGTTGAAGACAACATGTTCCAAATCGCCGAGCCATCCGTCTCCAGCCATCATTGCGAAGTGCTGTTGCGCGGCAGTGATGTCGTCATCAAAGACCTCAATTCGACGAATGGCACGTTCATCAACGACGAACAAATCACCGAACGCGTTTTGAAGCCCGGCCAGACACTGCGGCTCGGCCAGGTTGAATTGAAACTGGAAACCGGAATGCCGGCCTCCGCGCCGGCCTCCGCGCCGGCCTCCGCGCCAGCCACGGCCCCCGCTCCCGGCCCGGCCAAAAAGCAGGCGGAAGCCACCATGGTAATGCCGCGCGGCGTCAGCATGAGCGAACTGGAAGGCGGCGGACGCCCGCCGGGTTTCGACACCAGCAAGGAATTCTCCAAAAAGCGCAACCGGGGTGGCATCTATTTCTGGATCGGTGTCGTCATTGTGGTGGCTATCATTGTGGCCCTGCTGTACAGGGCACTGCAGGCGGTCAAGAGCGGCAAATAAGGCCGGTCGCGGCCATGAAACCAAATGCGTGAGCTTCACGCAAAAGTGCGTGAGATTTTTCCCTTTTCACTTCCGCATGGCCTGCTCGAAGCGGAAAATGTCACGGCATAGAGTATGCTTAACCCCCGTTGGCTCATGAATTCCATCAAACGATCATGAAACTTCGCTCTGCAAATAAACGAACCGCCGCGATGACGCGAACGGAAGCGATAGTGGTCATTGCAACGTTGGCTGTTCTTTTCGTGCTACTTTTGCCGGCGCTCGTTCCTGTCTTACATAATGGCAGGCAGAGAATTAACTGCATCAGCAACCTCAAACAAATCGGCATTGCCTACCGGCTTTGGGAAGAAGACAACAATGGCAAATATCCGATGGCGGTTTCGGTAACGAACGGCGGGGCAATGGAGTTGGTTGCTACGGGAAATGTCGCCGCCTGTTTTCAAGTGATGTCCAATGAGTTGAGCACTCCAAAAATTCTGATTTGCCCACAAGATGCCAAAGCGATCCTTGCAGCCAATTTTGGGGAAGGCTTCAACAACAGGAATGTCAGTTATTTTGTCGGTCTGGACGTCACCAACGAAGCCAACCCTCAAATGTTCCTCTCCGGCGATGACAACTTCGCCATCAGCGGCATTCCGGTAAAATCAGGGCTGCTCGAACTTTCAACAAACGCGCCCATTACCTGGACTTCCGGGCGTCATGTTGCTTACAACTCCCATTTTTGGACCCCGGCACGAGATAGATTACTCGGCAACATCGGCATGGCCGACGGGTCAGCACAACAAGTCACAATTTCAGGACTGGCGAATGCACTGATTCAAACGGGTGTTGCCACGAACCGGCTGTTGATTCCGTGACTTTCAAGGTAGGGCTCGCTGTCCCAGCGAGCCTCGGCGCGATAGGGACATCGCGCCCTACCAGCTTCAAATTCGTGTCAAAGGTCTTTTCCCTTCTGGATTCTGAATTTTGAATTCTCTATTCTGTCGCACCATGTTTGAAACGGTTAAAACAGAAATTGCCACCGTCGCCGGGAAACTCACGCATCTGCGGAGGTTTCTTTGACGTTCCCGCCGCGCAAAAGCGCATCGGCGAAATCAATGCGCTCATGGCCGCCAACAATTTCTGGAACAACCGCGAAAAGGCGCAGGGGCTGATTGACGAGGCCAATTCCCTCCGCAACAAAATCGAGCCGCTGCTCCAGGCGGAAAAGCAACTGGACGATTTCCGGGTCATGCTCGAACTCGGCGAGGCCGAACCGCCCGAAGCGCAGGCGCAGGTGGAACAGGAACTTACACGCGACCTCGCAAAATTTTCCAGGGAACTCGAGTCGCTGGAACTGAAGGTTTTTCTCAGCGGCCCGCACGACCGGAAGAATTGCATCCTCAGCATCAACGCCGGCGCCGGCGGCACCGAGGCGCAGGATTGGGCGGAAATGCTGTCGCGCATGTATCAACGCTGGGCCGAATCGCGCGGCTGGGAGGTCGAAGTCACCGACGCGCTGCCCGGCGAAGGCGCGGGCCTCAAGAGCATCACGATGCTGCTCCAGGGCGAGAACGCCTACGGCTTTGCCAAGGCCGAACGCGGCGTGCACCGGCTCGTGCGCATCTCGCCATTCGACGCCAACAAACGCCGCCACACGAGTTTCGCCAGCGTGGACGTGATTGCGGAAATCGAGGAATCCTCGCCCGACATCGTCATCCCGCCGAATGAATTTCAGATTGACACGTTCCGTTCCGGCGGCAAGGGAGGCCAGAACGTGAACAAGGTCGAAACCGCCGTGCGCATCACGCACATCCCGACCGGCCTTGTCGTCGCGTCGCAAACCCAGCGTTCACAGCATCAAAACCGCGCCACCGCGATGCGGCTGTTGCTGTCGCGGATTTATGCCCAGCGGCTGGACGCGGCGAAGGCCGACATGGAACGGTTTTACGGTGAGAAGGGCAGCATCTCGTGGGGCAACCAGATCCGCAGCTACGTCTTTCAGCCATACCGCATGGTGAAGGATTTGCGCACCGGCGTGGAAACGAGCAATGTTCAAGCGGTAATGGACGGCGATTTGGATGCGTTCGTGAACGGCTGGCTCCGCGCCGGCTGCCCGTTGAAGCGGATGCAAGGCGTGAAAGACGATGAGGAATAAAAAAACCGCCAAGGCACAGAGAACGCCAATTTTTAGAAAAATTTCCCTGGCGGGCTTGGCGTCTTGGCGGTTCAAACAATTGTGAATTTTCTCGACAAAATTGTGGAAGAAAAAAAGCGCGAGGTCGCGAAGTTGCCCGCACGGCTCATCGTGGTGGGCGATTTTCGCGATGCGTTGCTCGAACGTGGCGAACGGCGTGACTTTGTCGCGGCGTTGCGCCAGCCGCGACACGGCGACATCGCGTTGATTGCCGAGGTCAAAAAAGCGTCGCCGTCGGCAGGGGTGATTTGCCAGAACTTCGATCCGGTTCGCATTGCGAAGGAATACGAGGCGGCGGGCGCAAGTTGTTTGTCGGTACTGACCGACGGGAAGTTTTTTCAGGGTTCGCTGGATCATCTCCGGCAAATCCGCGCCGCCGTGAAGCTGCCGCTGCTGTGCAAGGATTTCATGATTGATGAGCGGCAAATCCTCGAAGCCATCGAGTGGGGCGCAGACGCCATCCTGCTCATCGTGGCCATCTTGAACGACGAACAATTGAAAAAATTCCATTCCCTCGCGGTGGAGGCGGGCCTGGCCGCGCTGGTTGAAGTGCACGATGAGACGGAACTGGCCCGGGCGATGAAAATCGGCGCAACCCTCATCGGCGTAAACAATCGCAATTTGAAAAATTTCAAGGTGGACCTGGCGACAACTGAACGGCTGGCGACGCGATTAAAAAGTAGCGCAGGCGTCTCGCCTGCAACGAACAGGCGGGACGCCTGTGCTACTTTGCTCGTCGCCGAAAGTGGGATTCATTCACGCGCGGACGTGGAGCGATTGAAGCAGTGCGGTGCCAATGCCATTCTGGTGGGCGAATCGTTGATGCGCGGCGGGAATATTCAGAAGAAAGTTCGGGAATTGATGGGGTAGCACCCGCGTTCCGCGGGTTCAATTCGGCGTCTCGCCGAATTGTCATGGCAAATGGAGCCCACCAATTATTTTTACCGCACCAACAAATCTTGTCCGCCGCTCGTTTCGGGCGTGACGCCCGAAACCACCCGCGAGACGCGGGTGCTACCACAGATTACGTACGGTTTTTCGCCAATTGCTTCGCCAGTCGAATGGCGGCAATCATGCTGGAGGGATTGGCGATTCCTTTTCCCGCGATGTCGTAAGCCGTGCCGTGGTCGGGTGACGTGCGGATGAATGGCAGGCCCAGCGTCCAGTTCACACCGGTGTCAAACGCAACGGCTTTCAGCGGCGCGAGACCCTGGTCGTGATACATCGCCACCACGGCGTCAAAATCTCCCCGCAGGGCATAATGAAAAACCGTGTCACCGCTCAACGGACCAACAACGTCGAGCCCGCGTTTTTTCGCGGCGAGAACGGTCGGCGTGATGGTTTTTATTTCTTCGTCGCCAAATTGCCCGCCTTCGCCCGCGTGCGGATTCAAACCACAAACAGCCACCCGCGCGCGCGGCAATTGCAAATCGCGGCACGCTTGCGCCGCCAATTCGATGGCGAGCGTGAGTTTTTCCGGCGTAAGCTTTTCCGGAACCGATTTAATCGAAATGTGAATCGTGGCCAGCGCAATGCGCAGCCAGCGTCCGCGTTCATCATGGCCGAGCAGCATCATGGCGGTGCGTCTGGCATTGGCGAGTCCGGAAAGAAATTCCGTCTGGCCGGTGAATTCGTGTCCGGCACGGATGATGGATTCCTTGTTGACCGGCGCGGTCACGAGCGCGTCCAGTTCGTGGCGGAGGCAGCGTTCGGCACCATCACGCAGTGACGCAACGGCAGCGTGCGCGGCAACGGGCGAACCGGCGGGCAAATTCTCCGGCAGTGGCTCGGCCAATGGATTCGTGACGAAGAACCGGCCGGACTCGCCGTAACCGGAAAAATTTTTCAGCGGCAGTTTGAGTCCGGACTTTTGGTTGAGGTGAAGCACGCAATCCCGGGCACCAATCAGCAGGTAGCGCGTTTGATCGCCGGCGGTTTCGGCGGCGATGGCTTTGAGCGCGACTTCGGGGCCGATGCCGGTGACATCGCCAAGCGTAATGCCAATCCAGCCAGTCATTAAAGTTGAGAGTTGTTGGTTGAGAGTTGAGAGCAAAAACGCTCCCAACTCACAGTGGAATTTAGAACAGGCGGATGAACGTTTTCTTTTTCAACTGCTCAATCCACTGTTGTTCGAGTTGTTTCTGCGCCTGTGTGCGGAGGGTCAACTCCACGTCATCACGCACTTCGTTGAGCGGTTTGACGTGCGCGGGGCGCACCTGCTCGACCAGCATGAGGTAGCAAGCTTCGGGCATTTCAATCACATCGCTGACCTGGCCGGGTTTGAGCGCGAAGGCGATACCGGAGAGTTCCTTGCGCAAAACTGAGCGTTCGACCCAGCCCCGATCGCCACCCTGGCTGCGCTGCGAATCTTGCGAATAAACGGAAGCCATCTCCTGAAACGTCGCGCCTTCCTTGATTTGGGCAAGGATTTCGCCAGCCAGGCGCACCGTGTTGGTATCGTCGCTGGAAGTTTTGTTGAGCACGATCATGCGCAATTTGACTTCGTCCTCAACTTTGAAATCGTCCTGGTGGACGAGATAGTAGGTTTCAACCTTGTAGGGCGAGATGATGATTTTTTCCGGCGCAGTGCTTTTGGCGCGCAACGCGGAAATGATGTATTGATCGCGCACCTCCCGGCGGAATTTTTCGTACGTCCGGCCCTGCGCCTGAAGCGTCTTCATCAACGTGATGCGGTCGCCGAACCGTTCGCGGATGCGTTCCTGGACCAGTTCGTCCACGACGGTGTCGGGCAGCCGGTAGCCCTCCGTGTCAAAATCATGCAGAATCAACTGCCGCTCGACCAATTGCTCCTGACCATCGTTGAGCGCGTCGTCAAGTTTTTGCCGGAACATGGCCGGCTGGCCGGCATATTCCCGCCGCAATGCCTCCGCCGCCGGCATGGTGAAGTCCTCGACTTCCGCATACGTGACAACCCCGTTATTCACCACGGCCTTGATGGCGTCGACCAATTCCGCGTGTAACGGCAAGTTGAAACAAAAAGCCGCCGCCAGAATTGCAATGAAACGGAAAAACTTCATCAAAATCAGCGCGCATGCTAACAACAAACCCGCGCGGGTCAAGCGCGCCGCTCAAAAGACAAAACGATTCAATAAATACATCAACGCCGCCAAAATCACCGACATCCCCAACGCGGCGATGGCAGACCACCTCAGGAAGCGAAGGTGTTTGCGGCGGGCTTCCTGCCCGCCCATGCCCGGCAGCAGGTAGAAGCGCTCGCGTTCTTTGTCGAGCTTTGGACGAAACATGCGGTTCTGATTCCCGTTCAATTCCTAGCATACCATCCGCCGGCGTCAAGTCGCATACTTGCGGTCATTGGCACCGACCGCTACCGTTCCCGCATGAATCTTGAAGATCATCTGGGTGACATTATTTGCAAGGCACGGGCGATGAGCGGCGTTTCAGCCGCAACAGCGGCAGCCGCGACGGGAATTTCCGAAACTGAACTGTCTGCGCTTGAAGCAACCGGACAACGCGGCAAGCGACCGGATTTCACGGCGCTGGCGAACCTCATCGGGTTGAATCCGGCCAAACTCGAAGCCATTGCCAACGGCTGGCATCCGGCGGAAAAGGATTTGAGCCTCTGGCGCGAGTTGCGGCAAATCAGCACGACCGAGGGCGGCAACACCGTGCATTGTTATTTGATTTGGGACGAAGTCACGCGCGATACCGCGCTGTTCGACACCGGCTGGGATGCCGCGCCCGTTTTCAAGCTGATTGAGGAAAATCAGCTTCAACTCAAACACCTGTTCATCACGCACACGCACGAAGACCACGTGGCGGGACTGCAGCAGATTCGCGAACGCTTCCCCAAAATTCATCTGCACACGGATGCCAGGGGCGCCCCGCCGCAACACCGCAACCGGCGCAACGATTTCATCATGCTCGGCAGCCTGCGCATCACGAACCGCGAAACACCCGGCCACGCGGAAGATGGCGTGACCTATATCATCGGCACGTGGCCGGAAGATGCGCCGCACGTGGCGATTGTGGGCGATGCGATTTTCGCCGGGTCAATCGGGCGCGGCAATCAGTCGTGGGCTTTGGCGAGGCAAAAGGTGCGCGAACAAATTTTCACACTGCCGGCGGAGACGTTGATTTGCCCCGGCCACGGCCCGCTGACGACGGTGACGGAGGAAAAGGCGCACAATCCGTTTTTTTGATTGATATTTTTCACAAATATCCGGCCATGAGCGAAAACAAACAAACCGTGAGAAGAAAATTTGTGAGGTTGCTCATTGTCGGTGCCGGTATCGTTTTGGGACAGGCAATTCTATACGGCCCTTCGTTGATTGGAGAAAAAATCCTTCTGCCTTTGGATTTTCTCACCCTGCCGGCTTTTTACATCCCGTCAACCCCGGAAACGGTGAAAATCGTGCCGCACAATTTAACATCAGGCGATCTGGTCACCCAATTTGAACCTGCGCGGCGATTTGCAGCTTCAGAAATTCATCAAGGCCGGTTTCCTTTATGGGCTCCTTATCAATATGGAGGTGTCCCTTTCGTATGGCCGAAATATTCGTTATTTCTACTCTTGGAATGCTGTACGAAGTCGCCGGTAATCCTTGCGTGGACGCATCTCTTGGCCGCGCTGGTCACAGGCACCGGAATGTATTTCTTTTGCCGGAAATCACTGCGGGTCACCTTTTGGCCTGCCGTGGTTTGCGCTTGGGGTTATCCTTTGACGGCATTTTTCGTTCTGTGGCAGGGTTTTCTCCCCGGCTTGGTGGTGTGTTGGCTTCCATGGATTCTCTTGCTGGTTGACAAAACGATACGTGGCGCAAGTTCATTGGCCACCATCGGTTTAAGCGTCGTGACGTTTTTGGTGCTGACCAGCGGTCACATTGATGTTGCCGGACAAGTGCTTTTGGGCGCTGGAATTTACGCTATCTGGTGTTTGTGGGACGCACATCCCGGCGGATGGTATCTCCGGAAATTTTGGACGGCAAGCATGACACTGATTCTTGGCTGGGGGCTTGGGTTTTTGCTGGCAGCTCCGCACCTGTTGCCATTGCTGGAATACGCGCAATCAGGTTCCCGGATGGTGCATCGCAGTGAGGGCACCGAGGAACGGCCCCCGGTTGGATTGGCCGCGTTGCCGCAAGTGGTATTGCCTGACATGTACGGCACAACGGAAAAGGGCAGCACTTTTATGCCCCCTGGGTACGAGGCAAATCTCATAGAAAGCACAACCGCCGCCTACACCGGTGTTTTCGCCACGTTGCTGGTCGCCCCTCTGGCTTGGTGCAGCCGGCGTCATCGCGCAATCAATCTGTTTTGGATTTTTCTCGCGTTCTTTGGTCTTGGCTGGGCTCTGGATGTTCCGGTTATGGTTGATTTGTTGCGTCTGCCCGGATTGAACATGATGTCTCACAACCGACTCGTGTTTCTGACATCTTTTGCGATTCTCGCCCTGACCGCCACCGGACTGGAAACTCTTTTGCATGGTCCCATCCAACGACGCTGGTGGTTTTGGTTGCCAGCTGTCTTGCTGGCCGTACTTTGCGGTTGGTGCGCTTATCGTTCCGTCGTCTTGCCGGAACCGATCACGACACAAACCAAATTCGATGCCTTCTACCAAAAAAGATTGGCTGCAATTCAAATCACCGCGGACGTGGAACAGATTCAAGCATGGTTCACCCGCCATTACACCATCATGGCCGTGCTTTGTGGCCTGGGATTTTTGGGATGGTTGTTTTTATGGTTTCAAAAGGCCGGGCGTTTCCGTTGGTTGCCAGTGTTGGTAATTTTTCTGATGGGTGACTTGCTCTGGTTTGACTATGGCCGCAACCCGCAATGCGACCCGGGCCTTTATTATCCGAAGATTCCGGCCTTGGAGAGGGTTGCTCAATCTGTTCCCGGCCGCGTAATCGGCGTCAATTGTCTGCCCGCATCGCTGGCCATGATGCAGGGTTTAAATGACATCAGAGGATATGACGCCGTTGAACCGGCGCGCATGGTGGATTTGCTGGAAATCACTGCTCAGCCGGGCCCGATTCCCCGCTATGCAGTCACTCAATTTTTAATACCGGAAGGACACATCTCTGCGCCAGACACGCCCCAGTTGGCTCCGGTTCTGGATATGCTCGGCGTACGATATGTTGTTTTTCGCGGCACCCCTCCACCATCAGTCAAACCCGCGTTTCAAGGAAACGACTATTGGGTCTTGATCAACTCCAACGCCCTCCCGCGGACGTTTGTCCCAAGGTCAGTTGAAACTGTGTCCAGCGACGATGAGCAATTGGAGAAATTGGCTTCGCCGCAGTTTAATCCTGCCGATGTGGCCTATGTGGAATCGCCCGTCGAACTGCCCACCTTGTGTCGCGGCACCGCCGAAATCACAAACGAAATTCCGACGCACATCATGGTATCAGTGCATATGGAAACGCCGGGATTGGTTGTGCTGGCTGATAATTGGGACCGGGGATGGCGCGCGTATTGGAATGGGCGGCCCGTACCGGTGCTGCGGGCAAACTATGCCGTCCGCGGCGTTGTTGTCCCGGCGGGGACCGGAACATTGGAATTCACTTACAAACCGGCCAGCTTGATTCTTGGCTTGTGGCTGGCCGGTCTAGCGGTGATCACTCTGGCTGGCTGGTTGATCGCCATCAAGATTCGGATGGTTAAAACAAGTGTTCCGCGATTATCCAGGCCATGACTCTGTACCGGCTCTGGCGGAGACGTTGATCTGCCCCGACTGCGGCACGCTGACTAACGCTGGCGGAGGAAAAGGCGCACAGTCCATTTTTCTGATTTTCAGGGCAACAAAACTGCGCGATAAAACCGTTGCGAACTGGTCGCCGTTGTATCCGTCCAAATATAAGGACTGCCAGGCAATTGCACCGTGGTATTTGTCCACCAATTGTTGGCGGCTCCCGGCAGAGTATCGGCGCATTCAATCCGGTAATAGCGTCCTTGTAATCCGGAAATACTCAGTTGAGGCGGGAAGCTTGATTTCATGCACACTGCAATAATTGAGTCTGAAACATAAGCCACTGGCACCATTGGATAATAGGGATATGTTGGGGGATATGAGTATCCAACGGCCACGATGTTGCGGTCCCCAAAAGTGATTTCTGACAAATTGACGTTTGTCGGTGCATGAAGACTGCGTTGAATCCAATTCGTGCCGTTCGTGGACGTAAAAACATTTGTGCCAGATAACGCAGCATAGAGGCCATTTGTATAAATCACCCGGCTGAAGACGTTCGTTGTGTCTTTCACCATGACTGACCATGACGATCCATCGCTGGACACGAGATTTGTGCCGGTGTTGTTTTGGGAAAAGAATAGACCATTGCAATAGTTCACATAGTTATAAGTACCCACAGCATTCCTGGCCCAAGTCGTGCCTGTTGCAGAGGTATACGCGTGCCCTGCGTCGTCTACTGCAACGAAACGGTTCGCACCATAAGCCACGTCTTTTATGGTTGGCACATCGTTGACGGGAGAACCAGAATTTCGCGCGGTCCAAGTAATGCCATCGGGAGAAGTATAAATATTGCGATTCGTCTTACTGGATAAACCGCCCAATATCAATCCATCTCCCACAGCCACAAACAAGCCACCGCCATAAGTCACACCGTAGAAATTGGAGATTTTTGTTGTGTACGATGTCCAGTTGATACCGTTCGTCGAACTATAAAGGTTGGCACCTCCGTACCAATCCCATCCCACCGTCACAAACATACCGTTTCCAAAAGTCACATCCCAGAGATCCCAGATGGTACCATTACGCTGGCTGCGCATTGTCCAATTCATTCCGTCCTCGGAAGTTTCAACAACGCCATAGTCATCTTCGACATACTGCCCCACCGCAACGTAACGGCCATTACCATGCGTCGCGCCGATCAACCAAATGCCAGCAAATCCAAAAGGGTTGGTGCTGACCAGGCTGCGTGTCCAGTTGTCCAATGCGTCCGCCCGAAGAGATGGCAATGAAACCAGTAGAAAAGATGCAATCAAACCGAATGCGAGGATAAGCTTGCTCTTCATATCGAACCCTTTCTGTTAAGGCTTGTTTAACACAAAAAAAACTTATCGTCAAGTGACTTTTTGACAAATACATAAGCTCGATGCACCCAAATCAAAAATTGACCCCTTTGCGCTTGGTTGTTAACCTTTGCCTCCCCGTTGACGGGGATTTATGCGACATACGATATCAGTGCTGGTGGAGAACAAGTTTGGCGTGCTCACGCGCGTGGCCGGCCTGTTCAGCGGCCGCGGCTATAACATTGATACACTCAACGTCGGCCCGACCCAGGACCCTGAGACGTCGCGCATGACCATCGTCACCCACGGCGACGAGGCTACGCTGGAGCAGATCGTTAAACAGCTCAACAAGCTGCCGGACGTCATCAAGGTGCAGGATTTCCACGAGGGCGAATACGTGGACCGCGAACTGGTGCTGGTAAAGGTGGCGGTGGACTCGAAGTCGCGCGCCGAGGTGATGCAGATCACGGACATTTTCCGCGCCAAAATCGTGGATGTGCAGCCGAAAACGCTCACCATCGAAATTACCGGCGCCGAAGGCAAGGTGGAGAAATTCATCGGCTTGATGAATTCGTTCGGCGTCCAAGAGATCACGCGCACCGGCAAGATCGCCCTGCCGCGCAAGTGATAGCTGGAACGTCGGTTTGGTGGGGCGAGGCTACTGACGAGCCGGCTCGCGAGGATCGGTCTTCGCCAAGGCTTCGCCCCGACAGGCTGCTCGCCCCACCGAAAGTTACAAAATGTACCACCACCTTATTTCACCCGCGTTTGCATTTGACTGATGAGCACTGATGTTTAAGATTAAAAATTCATTTGAACGAATTGAAGACATTGAACCAACACCCGGAGAAGAAAGATTGATTTATGGCAATTATTGATTTCGGCGGAACAAAGGAAAAAGTAATCACGCGCAAGGAATTCCCGATGGCCCGGGCCCGCAAGGTGCTCAAGCACGAGACCATCGCCATCATCGGTTACGGCGTGCAAGGCCCGGCGCAGGGACTGAATCTGCGCGACAACGGCTTCAACGTCATCGTCGGCCAGGCCAAGGCGTTCAAGCGCGACTGGGACCGCGCCGTGAAGGATGGCTGGAAGCCCGGCAAGACTCTGTTTGACATCGAGGAGGCGGTGCAAAAGGGCACCATCATCCAGATGCTCGTTTCGGACGCCGCCCAGCGCACCATCTGGCCGGTCGTGAAGAAAAACCTCAAGCCCGGCGCCGCGTTGTATTTCTCACACGGCTTTTCCATCGCCTACAAGAAACAGACCGGCGTCATCCCGCCGAAGAACGTGGACGTGATCATGGTCGCCCCGAAGGGTTCCGGCCTGAATGTGCGCCGCAATTTTCTCACCGGCGCCGGCATCAATTCCAGTTTCGCCGTCGAGCAGGACGCCACCGGCCACGCGGAAGAGCGTTGCCTCGCCATCGGCATCGGCATCGGCTCGGGTTATTTGTTCCCCACCACGTTCCGGCATGAAGTGTTCAGCGACCTTACCGGCGAACGTGGCGTGTTGATGGGCGCCCTGGCCGGCATCATGGAGGCACAATACGACGTGCTCCGCTCCCACGGCCACACGCCGAGCGAAGCGTTCAACGAAACCGTCGAGGAACTGACCCAAAGCCTCATCCGGCTCGTGGATGAAAACGGCATGGACTGGATGTATTCCAATTGTTCCGCCACCGCCCAGCGCGGCGCGCTCGACTGGAAACCCAGGTTCAAGCAGGCCACCCTGCCGGTGTTCAAGGAACTTTACCAGCGTGTCAAATCGGGCAAGGAATGCACCCGCGTGCTCTCCGCCTGCGGCGCCCGCAACTACCAGGTGCAGTTGCAGAAGGAGCTGGGCCAGATCCACAATTCCGAAATGTGGCGCGCCGGCGCAGCTTCCCGTGCGTTGCGTCCGAAGCAATCTGCCAAGGCCATCGCCAAAGGCACCAAGGGCGTCTCGGGACGCACGGCAAACTAAAGTCCGCTCCAAGAATTAAAGCCGCTGGAGCAATCCAGCGGCTTTTTGTTTCCAATCGGAGGGGCTAGTTCCACGAGCCCAAATTCCCCGGGCATTTCATACCAATTCCCAGAGACAATCGGTGCAATGGGTGGCGCTGTGGTGCCGCCGGGTATGCTGGCCGCGCAGCAGCGCGGCCCTGCCGTCTGGAATATGCGCCAATGTCATTGTTTATCTTGCCAAGCTTGAATTTGCGGTAAGAGCGCCCTCGGAGCGGTGATTTTCCCTGAAGCCTTCTGCTATGGTCCATTCGTCAAGCCAACCGCTTTGCCTGCGGAGTATAGTTTTAACAATTGGTCGTTTACCACGGCTATTTCCGGGTGGTCGTTCAACAGGGCGACGGCACGCGCCATTTTAGCCATTTCAACGGCTTTGGCAAATTGGCCGTCTTCGGCATAAGCAGCAGCAAGGGTTCCTATGAAAACCGGTTGTTGCTGGCCGGTCAACTCGACAGCTCTGCTGGCAAACTTCACAGCTTCCTTGCCATTACGCAATTCCTGCCTGGGATTTGCCGCCAAGCTCCAGGCCAGATTGTTCAATGCCATCGGGTCATTGGGATAAAGGCGGGCGGCCTCACGATACTCTTGAAGAGCCTCGGCGAACTTTCCAGCCTTGTCCAACTGGATGGCAAGTTTCATTCTCTTTTGCAACTCGGGATTTTCGGGCGAGTTGGTTTCGGAACCGTTCAGGGAATTTGTAGCCGCTGCACTTTGCAACAGATTCTCCGGCAAAGAAGATTCATTTTTCGGCAAGACAAATATTCCCAAACCCAGGATCAAAAGCGCGCCAATTACTAACCAGTAACCGTGTTTCAACACCGGGAGACCCCGGTCAGGAGTGCTGGCAGACGCCGGCGTGCGAGAATCACTTGTAGTTGTGCCGGGAGTTGATTCCATGGAAGGCTGATCCGAAAAAAGCATCGTCAGTGTCGTGGCGAACCAAGCCAACAGCATGGGCAAAAGGTATCGGGCTCCGGCGGCATCCGCCGTATAAACGATTACTGCGTCCAAACTTTTGATGTTGACGAAACAGGCAAATACACCGCTCAACGCAGCCACGGCCCCGAGGAACATGGCCAGAATCCAGACGACAATTTGACGGCGGGTGGGAATGGCAAACCAAAGCGCCACCGTCAGCAACAGGCACAGCCAAGCCAGTCCGAGGGTCGAAGGATTATACAACGATGAAAGGCCGCTCCATTTGCCGATCCAATGAAGCTGTCCGCCTTCACCATTCCAGTTGGCAAAGCTGGGATTTACAAACAATCGCGCCAGCTCGACTTTGAAGAGGCGGAGCCAGTTGGAGAGAGTTGAAAGCAAGGTGGTTGGATGGTGCAAGACGTGACCCGCCCAATTTGATTCATAGTTCACTATGGGTATTTGATGACGCAGGCAGACGAAAGGCAAAGCCGCCAGCAGGCAGAACGCCACTGGCCGCCAGAAGCGTGGCAATAATTTCAAGGGGGGCCGTGCCGAAGGCAGCAACAGCAGCCAGCTTCCCACCAAGGCCAGAAAAATGAAACCCTCAAACTTTGACATGGCCGCCCCAAACAAAAGCGTCAGCCCAAGCCCAAGCCGGGCGGCATCTTTTCCCACCAGCCACAAAGCACATTGTATGAAACCCATGACTGTAAAGAAAATCATTGGCAAGGTGCCGCCTTCGTATTGGACATAGTTCTGGGTGGCCGGCAACAGCAACACGCCCAGAAGACCAAAATACGGGGCGTAAAACCTGACTTTTCCGCCGCGGTTCAAAGAGGCCAGGGCGGCGAGAAGAAACAGCAGCATCCAGGTGGGCCAGAACTTGGTGACAAACTCATCCACATGCCCGAGCGAGTCATACGTGGCTGCATGCAGCGAAGGCACGAGTGTCGGATAATCCAGATGCGCGTGTGCCAGGCGCGGATTGGAAAACCATTGCACCATCTCGCTCCCGGTGTAGAGGTGGATGATCTTCGCCTTGAGCATCCACGCCATGACCGAGTCGTAATCTACAATCCCCTGCAACCCGGCGAGACGGAAGAGAATGAGAAACACAAATAGCCCGCCCACAAAAAAGGTGGATTTGCCGGGACGGCAAACTGTATTCCAGTAGCCACCGACAATCCCGGTCAAATAGAGTTTGCGGTCGCGCC
>Ga0208321_1000375_pt1 | contig 31973 bp, 31 predicted proteins | sample June2015DPH_4_15_FD_184692 | JGI IMG/M metagenome (GOLD analysis project Ga0208321, IMG submission 184692) | Peatland microbial communities from SPRUCE experiment site at the Marcell Experimental Forest, Minnesota, USA - June2015DPH_4_150... | ecosystem: Environmental > Terrestrial > Soil >... | reverse complement strand
CCTCCTCCCTCTCCACTTGCCTGAGGCTTTCGTACAAAGCCCAAGGAAAACCTTTCTTTCGCAGCTTCATACCTAAACATAGCGCTGTTCAACAAAATAAGCTTAATCAAAGTTTTACGCCAATACCCTTTTTTACGGAAAACTTATAAGTAAAAAAGGGCAAATTAACCAGCAAGGCAACCGATATTTCAGAAAAATATTGTTTGTCTATATAAATGAGAGGAAAAGAAAAATGAACTTTAAAAAAACATATGCAATTTTGCTACTATTAGCTTTAGCAGTAAGTACATTTGCGGCTTTACCTATGCTATCAGTAAAAGCACAGGCAGCAACTACGATGAAAACCTATGCAGTTTGCGATGCCATCCCCGACCAAGTAGGAGTTGGCGAGCAAGTTCTGGTAAAATATGGAATTCTGACGCAGTTAGCAAGCGTAGAATTAGGTTGGACAGGTATCACAGTAACAGTCGTTTATCCTGACAACACATCACATACGCTTGGGCCATTCAAAACAGACTCAACAGGCTCATCTTATACAACATTCATACCTGATCAAGTCGGCACATACAAATTCACGACAAACTTCCCTGAACAAACGTGTCCAGCAACCTTCTTCAACTTGGAAGGAGGTAACATGATATTCGCAGGCACGATAATGCTAGCAAGCACTAGCGCAACAGTAGACCTTATCGTAATCCAAGCAGCATCGCTAAATTATCCATCACATGCTCTTCCGACAGACTACTGGAGCCGGCCAATAGACTCACAGCTCAGAGAATGGTATTCTATCTCAGGAAACTGGGTTAGGAGACCCGACAATTCGCTGGCACTCTACAACGACTATGCACCAGAAACTGGCCACGTACTATGGGCAAAACCAATTACTACTGGAGGCGTAACCGGAGGTCTATGGGGCGACGGTCAAGTTCCAGCGGCACAAGGATCAGGGGATGCGTACGAAGGCAAATTCACTGGTTCAGTGATATTGAACGGAATCCTGTATTACAATAGAGACGATGCAAAGGTAGGTCAACATGGAATCTGTGCGGTTGATCTGCATACTGGACAAGACGTTTGGTTCATAAACAACACTTATCTATCGTTTGCGCAAATCCTCTACTTCAACAGTTGGAACTATGACGGTGTTTACACTTACCTCTGGGATGCAACTGGCGCTGGTAGCACCTGGAGGGCGTACGACCCCTTCGACGGTGCATGGATTTACACAATGTATAACGTGCCTTCAGGCTATGCTCAGACCTATGGTCCGAGCGGCGAAATCCTAATCTGGCAACTCGACCTTACTAATGGATGGATGGCTCTTTGGAACTCAACTGCTGCTGGACAAGCTAACCCGAACTTTCATGGACCGGGTTCAATGCTTGGCAATCTAGGCAGTTGGGCCAATTATAATGGACAACCACTTGTTCACGGAGCAACATTTGACGCAAGTGTCCCGGGAGCTTACTCGTGGAACGTGACAATTCCCAAAGGATTAACAGCTAGCACGTCATTCTTCGCACCAATACTGAAGGTTTTTCCGGACAGAGTAATGTCAGTAGCCTTCAATCAAACACAGGTCAGAGTATGGGCATTAAGTACAGCAGCGGGATCGAGAGGTCAATTACTATTCGACAAAACCTGGCAAGCACCAGCTGAATGGCTGGCAGGTACTAACACAATCCAATATGCTGGCGCAACTAACGATGTTCAAAACGGCGTTTTCGCTATATGGGACAAAGAACTAAGGCAATTCTATGCGTTTAGTGCAGAAACCGGAAACTTCCTATGGCAAACCGCTTCTGAAGCATGGCAGGACGCTTATGGATGGGGAAATGCGGAGCACACTTGGTACTTCGCCTACGACCACCTCTACTCAGTTGGCATTGGTGGTATACTCTATGCTTATGATCTCACGACAGGGAAAACATCGTGGAATTATACAATGACAGATGCATACAACGAACCTGTAACTGGCAATAACTGGTGGGGCTGGATAGATCTGATCGCCGATGGAAAAATCTATATCGGCACACTCGAACACTCAGCCGAACAACCAATACCACGCGGCGGACCATACATCTGCATTAATGCAACAACAGGCGAAGAAATCTGGAGAACAAACGGCATGTTCCGTGAAACCCGATGGGGCGGCAACGGAATTATCGGTGACAGTATAATCGCCACCATGGACACCTATGACAATCAAATATACGCAATCGGCAAAGGCCCAACAGAAACTACAACAACAGCATCACCAAAGGTTTCAGTGCAAGGCAGCAGCGTTCTGATAGAAGGAACAGTCACCGACACATCCCCAGGCACTAACAGTTCCGCTCTCACAGCACGGTTCCCGAACGGTGTTCCAGCAGTATCTGACGAAAGCATGAGCGACTGGATGCTATACGTATACAAACAATTTGAACGTCCATTGAATGCTACAGGCGTTGACGTATCGATAAACGTTCTTGACGCAAATGGCAACTTCCGAAACATCGGCACAACCAAGAGCGACGCTAACGGATTCTACAGCTTCCAATGGTCCCCTGACATCCCCGGCAAATATACAGTGATCGCTACATTCAACGGCTCCAAAGCGTATTATGGCTCGTATGCGGAAACCGCCTTCGCTGTCGACAACGCACCAGCAGCTACCGCTACACCTACACCAACTCCGACATCTGTCGCTGACATGTACTTTGTTCCTGCAATCGCTGGACTATTCGTTGTAATAATCATAATAGGCGTTGTACTAGCTGTGTTGATGCTTAGAAAACGACCTGTTTATGCTGTTGAGCCTAGGCAGATAAAGTAGCAATACTACTGATGTTCAGGAAACGACCATAAACCCAAGCAAGGAAAAAACAAATTTCCCCTTTTCTTTTTGTTCAATAATCAACAATTCACTTTAAACATTAAAAATTTTCAAACTATATATTTATTCGAAGCCGAACATACTGATAAAGCTAACTCGCGAGAATGAGGAGTAAACAGTTGCAACAAGACCAAACGCTTAAAGAAAAAATTCACAAAGCAAACGTTTCCGTCCACCAGCATGAAGCGCAATACTATGAACTGCTCCATCCAGAAGTATATACTAAACAAGAGCAAAAAAGAATAACCGCAAAACTAGAAATGATGAACAAACTTGTGACAGATAACCAAAAAAACGCTCTTGACGTTGGAGCAGGCACCGGCAACTTAACAGGCAAACTTTTGCACATGGGCTATAAAGTTATAGCCGTAGACATATCAGCAGAAATGTGTTCAATATTGCGAAGAAAATATGATGCCTACCTGAAAAGTAACAAGTTAACCATAGTCAACTCGCCAATAGAGAATCTGGCTTTTGATGTGGGCAAATTTGACTTAATAACATGCTACTCTGTGTTCCATCACCTGCCCGATTATATCGCTGCACTCCAATGCCTCTCCGTTTTTCTAAAGAAAGGTGGCGTGATTTACATCGATCATGAAGCATCCCCTTTCTACTGGGAAACTGAACCAAGCAGCTTAGCCAGTTTAATTAAGGGCATCTATTTTCATTCAAACCCCATATTTAACAGCTTATACTTCCAAATTATCGGATTAAAAGTTCCCACAATCGATTACTCCCTGTCGGATTACTGGCACAAAAAAGAACACGCGTTAGACCACACACGCATAGAACAAATATTCAAAAAAGAAAACTATGAATTCTCAAGGCGAACGGACTATTATCAAAACAGCACATGGATTCCGAACCCTCTATCTATAATTTACCGTCTTCTTTGCAGACCTGAAATGAGTTTTTGGATAGCTAAAAAATAATTAAGCGATTCCTGCGTTTTTCTGGGTGCTAAGATTCAGTCTTCGTTTTGCAAAGTTTAAAGCGCCTTCACGCCTGATTCTTTTTAGTATTTGTTTGGGTGATCTATGGAATTCTTTGAAAAATCTTTTTTGAATCGTCATAAGCGAGTCATAGTCAAATTCCTCGGTTTTTACGCTGAGTAAAAACTCGTCAAGGCGAACGTACTTTTTTGTTTCCAAAAGTTCTTGGTATAATTTGCTGTCTGGGTACGCGATGAAAATGTTGAATTGACACCAATCAGGGTCCAATTTTTTAGCGAATTTTAAGGACGCTTCCATTTCCTTTATTGTTTCGTCAGGCAAACCTAGCATGAATGAGCAAGCGATTTGTATTCCGTTTTTGCGGCAAAGCTTAAACGCGCTTTCTATCTGTTCAAGTGTTGTGTTTCTGCCGATTCGCTGTAAAATTTTCTGTGAACCTGATTCAACTCCGAACCAAATGGTTTTGCATCCAGCTTTGCTCATTGTTTCTAAAAGGTCTTGGTTGACTAGGTCTACGCGTGTGTCGCAGACCCATTCTAAATCCAGCTTATTTTTTATCATTAGGTTGCATAGTTCAATAGTTTCTTTTTTTCTGAGGGTGAAGTTGTCGTTGATGAAGTATAGTCCTTTTGTACCGTATTTGCTCATTAAATCTTGAATTTCGCCGATAACTCTCTGCGGACTGAACGCCCGGCACATGTTTCCCCAGAGTTTTCTTGTTTCGCAAAAGCCGCAGTTGAATACGCATCCACGTGAGATGCTCATGACATCGGCGGGTTTAACATTCAAAAACTCTATTGTCCTATCATACAGTTCAAGCGGCAATAGGTGTCTTGCTGGGTAAGGAATTTCGTCGAGGTTTTCGATAAATTTCGGCTGGTTTTTGATGTTTTTTCCTTGGCGTCTGCATGCAACGCCTGGAATAGTTGCGACAATGGGCTCATTGCCGTTTGTGATGCATGTGGCAAGTTGTGTTATTGCTCTTTCGCCTTCACCCATAACCACATAATCGATTTCTGGGTTCGCCAGTAAACTATCAGGCATATAGGAAGCGTGCCATCCGCCAACAACTATTTTGCAGTTGGGCAAGGCTTCTTTGATGGCTTTTGCTGTTTCTATGCAGCGTGAATAAGTTGCTGAACCGCATGTAATGCCCACAATTTGCGGGTTAAGGTTTGTGACTAATTGCTTGATTTCACCGGTTGATTTTTTCATGAGGTAGTTGTCGAGCATTTGCACCTCGAAGCCTGCTTTTTCGAGTGCCGCGGCAACGTACATTAATCCGATTGGAGGCAACCGTTTGCCAAGGTACCATGCGCCGTTTTCTGGCGGAGCAGTAGTCATTAAGAGAATCAAATGAGAATTTTCTCCTGTTTGCAGAATTGTTTATTCCGTAGGTGAGCGTGCACGCTTTTGCCTCTCTATCAATGTTTTGCTTAAAACTTTGATTATATGCGAGTTAATAGCTTTAACGGCACAGAATGCTGATGCAGTTTCGTTTGTGTTTTTGCTGTTTTTCGAGATTTAAATTCAGGCTTCTGGAAAACTATAAGGACCAAAATTAATCAGCTTCTAATACGTACGGGTTGAGACTGGACATAATCTACAACAACTCTAAAGCGTGTTTGAGCAAAGAGTGACGGTTAACGAAAAGGTTTATAGCCCTTCCACAGGCCTTTTCCAGAATGAAGAGGGCTCAAAATGAAAGTTGTCGTCCACTGGAGTGGGGGCAAAGAATGCTGCTTAGCTTACCACAAAGTCATCAAACAGGGACATCAGGTTGCTTATCTTCTCACCTTTGAATATATGAGACCTTATGTTTTTCACAGCTTCAAACTAATGGAATTGCAGTCTCAAACTTTGGGAACGCCTTTGAAGCGGGTTAGAATTAAGAAGGCATACGAGGACATCCTCAAAACTCTCACAAAGTTACACGACGAAGAGGGCATCGAAGGCATCGTAACCGGCGACATAGTCGGAGCAGGATGCGCCGTTGTCCACTCTAGCTACTACGAGAGCATGTGCAAACAGTTGGGCATGGCTTTCATGATGCCCTTGGAAAACCCTTCAGGAGACACTTACGATGTGTTGAAAGAAGTGGTTCAGACCGGCTTAAGACCAGTATTAAACTGTATTAATACCAATTTCTTTGGTGAAGAATGGTTGGGACGCGCAATCGACAGCACATCCATCAAAGAACTAAAAGACTTAGCTGACAAAAAAGACATAGACGTTTCCAGCGAAGACGGACAAGGTTATCACAGCACAGTTGTCGACGCGCCGCTTTTCAAAGAATCCATTGGAATTGGCAAATTTAAGAAGAAGACCAAGAAGGAAAAGTCGAAGGCATGGAAAAGAAATTGGCTTTACATGGACATCAAGGAAGCTTATTTAAAGCCTAAAGAAACGCCCAAATGACAAGCACCGAAGATTCCTCTTTACTTAATTCGTAACTTTTTACAGCTAGCTCTGGTAATGGGGGTACTTTGCAAAAAATCTGTAATTTTGCATAAAGTAAATGAACCTGAACGCGCGCTTACAAGGTATAAACTCTATTGTTTCAGGGAAGAACATGAAAACTCACGTAACCCTTGTGAATCCACCCTACCCCGTCGGTTCCCATCAGCATCCATCTTTCATGCCCTTAGGCATCGGGTACTTAGGTGCGGTGTTGTACAAGAATCATTTTGAAGTTAACGTGATTGATTGCCAAGCACAAAAACTCACTCACAAACAGTTCAGAGAAGAAATTGGGAAAGTCCAACCTGACATAGTTGGAGTCACCTCTACCACTCTCACATACAAGTCCGCCCTCCGAATAGTAAAAATATGCAAGGAAGTTTGGCCAAACTGCATAACTGCAATCGGAGGTCCCCATGTTACCTTCTGGGATGACAAGGCATTGCAAGAAGAGCCGTCCTTAGATGTTGTTGTCAGGAGAGAGGGCGAAAACACAATGCTGGAGCTTGCACAAAGAGTCGAAAAACATCAAGTTTTCCATGACCTTGCAGGCACTACTTGCAGGAAGGGTACCGAAATCATGAAGAACCCCGACAGACCTTACTTGGAAGACCTCGACAGCTTGCCTTTTCCAGCACTTCATCTTTGGCAGCATACGGAGAATCTGCGGAAGTACGGAACGATACCTTATCCTGTGATGACTAGTCGAGGCTGCGTGTACTGGTGCAACTTCTGCACAGCCGTCAGAATGTTCGGCAGAAGATACCGCATGCGTAGTCCAAAAAATGTAGTAGACGAGTTGGAGTTTCTCCACAGAAACTACTATGCGAACCAATTTACGTTCTACGATGATGCATTCACGGTGGATCAAGCTAGAACCGCACAGATATGTGAGGAAATTCAGCGGAGAGGACTAAGAATTAAGTGGGATTGTGAAACCCGAGTGGACATGGTAACTAAAGAACTCCTTGTAAAAATGAGGGAGGCAGGTTGCATAGCTGTTTGGTTCGGCGTCGAATCAGGTTCAAAGAAAGTTTTAAACAGCATGGGGAAAGGCTTCTCACTTGCTCAAACGAGAAGAGCATTCAAGTGGGCAAAAGAAGCAGGGTTGATGACGGTTGCAGGCGTAATCTTGGGTTTTCCTGGCGAAACAAAAGAGAGCGCTTGGGAAACAATCCGGTTTGTGAAGGAACTTAACCCTAACGATGTAGGATTCTACATAGCCACACCTTACCCTGGAACACCCCTGTACGACGAGGTGAAAGCGAACGGATGCCTAAGGATAACTGACTTTGACAAATACGATACGGCAACGCCAATCTTCGAGATTCCAAACTTAAGCATGCAGGAGTTAACAGAAATTCGGGAACAAGCATTCCAAAAGTTCTACCTCAGCCCAGCCTACTTCGTCAGCGCAATAAGCATGTTTAAGAAAGGAAAAATGTGGGGTCTAGGCGCAACTCGTCTAATACTGGCACATTTCCGAAGGGCAATCAGAGCAAAAGCAAACAGCCTGATGAAGTAGAAAAGAGGGCAAGACAAAACAATTGAACATGGAGAAAGCTGAACATTGATTTTACTAATGACCACTGCCCCACCCTTGAAATCGCCTTGGGGTATGGCGGGGAAGCTTCCTCCCCTAGGGTTAGCTTATGTTGCTGCGGCTTTAGAAAAGAACGACTTCCATGTAGAAATTCTTGACAATTACTTGCTGGAAAGGCCAATTGAAGAAGTTAAATTGGAAGTGAGAAAGCGTGCCCCAGAAATAGTAGGCATAACCTGCAGTTCTTTGACTTATGCGCGGTGTGTCGAGACAGCTAAAGCAGTCAAAGAAGCATACCCATCCTGCAGAGTAGTAGTGGGAGGACCGCATCCCTCGTACATGCCCCAAACCATGCTGCAGCACGAAGAGATAGATTACGTGGTTATTGGCGAGGGAGAGCAGACAATGGTGAAACTTGCCGCCAGCATCATGAAAGGCGAAGAAAACGCGGTGAAGGCCAAAATTCCAGGTGTAGCATGCAGGATTGGCGGCGAAGTAGTCAAGAACGCGCCTGAATTCATCACTGATTTGGATCAAGTTCCCTTTCCAGCGCGTCATCTGCTGCCGATGCAAATGTACGACCGTGCACTAAGCTATTTGAGTGTTAAACCAGTCGATACCATGAGCATACTGCGTGGCTGCCCATACAGGTGCGCGTACTGTGAAACTAAGGAATTGTGGGGAACCACTTGTCGAGCCTTCTCGCCCCAAAGAGTCATAGACGAAATAAAGCATATGGTTGAAAACTATGGTACGAAGGGAATCTACTTCGTCGGCGACAACTTCACCATAAACAAAAAACGTACCGCTGAGATGTGTAGACTAATCAGAAATAACAGAATAGACGTCAAATGGACATGCGAAACCAGAGCCGACCTTATCTCCAAAGAGTTGCTCATTGAAATGAAATCTGCTGGCTGCCAAACCATATTCTTCGGAGTGGAATCCGGTTCGCCTCCAATCCTGCAAAAACTAGACAAAAACATCAATCTACAAGAAGTCGAGCATGCTTTCGAGCTTTGCAGGCAAGTGGAAATACGGACAGCTACCTCTTTTATGCTAGGCATTCCTGGTGAAACAGTTAGCGATATGAAAGCCACATTTAGGTTTGCAAAGCGCCTCGGAGCTGACTGGTGCCAGTTCAACATTTACGTGGCATGCCCCAGCAGCAGACTGTACGATGAAGTGATAAGCCAAGGCTTGTATGACCAGATGGATAACTATTTGGCTAGGGTAAAAACTAAAGACTTTGATTATGAGATGCTAGTGAAAATTCAAAGGCAATTCCAGAGAAGCTGCCAAAGGTCGCCCTCTAGGCTAATTAGGGTAATTAAGCAGGAAGGCTTAGCGAGCGCATTCAAGAAAGGAGCCGCGATGATTTTCCATAGTTAGGTTATAGTTGCCGCCGCTTCTTCCTCATCAATAGCTATTCTTTTTGAGGTTATACTGGTACATTGATTGTTTTAAGAATCTCAACGAAAGCTTTCATCGGCAGTTTGTTGTCGGTAACGTTTTTTATTAGCATCCGACCGCCATCAAAAAGACTTATCTCCATTTTCATATAATCAAACATCAAAAGCATCGGAGATTTCACACGAATTTTTACATGCTGTTTCTTTATTTTTTCGCATGCTTGGTCCATGTTAAACTTCAAGGGTTGCGCTGGAGTTATGTCTGCGGTTGTTCCCCCACAGAGCCAAACAATGTTTAGGGTGAGATTACCGACAACTTGTTTTTCTGCCACTTCCCTCATCTCCAGCCTTAGTACTGTCTTAGGCGTAAACTTGGTTTATCAACATTGCCATAAAACACGGCAGCGAACCCATTGCAGGCTGCATCTCAAACTAGCTGATTACTCTATCTTAGGATAGACTGCTGCTGGGCTTTTGGGTACAAGAACAGCTTCTTCAATGTCCATGTAGAGGAAGTCTCCGGTGGGGTACGGTGAACCGCCGAAATCGACAACTTTGCTTCTCTTTGTGTATTTGGTAATTTCGATGCGTTGTTTGAATAGCGGCGCGTCAAGCGATGTTGAGTGGTATTCTCCAGGTTCTCCTGAGACGTCTATTCCCTTTCCCGCGGGACCGACTAGGGATTTCATGTCTTCAATGCATTTTCTGTCGATCTGTCGCCCCAACCATTGTTCTCCGAAGTACCTTTGGTCTAGGCAACTGAGAATTGCTTTGACTCCGGTTGATTGCTCCATGTTCATGATTCGTTTGCGATAGCGGCTGCCTGGAATTAGGTTGAGTGGTCGGTCCCAGAGGGGCATTATGAGCTTCATGTTTAGTTTTTTGCATGCATCTTTCCATACGCGTCTGTGATGTACGTTGTCAATGTCGCCTGTTACGATGGCTTCAACGCCCTGTTCTTTATGTAGTCTTTCTAGGGTTCCCATGATGTCGTCATACCGGTTATCTGTAATTTTTACAAATTGATGGGGAACACCTAGGGATTTGGCTTGTAATTCTATGACTTTGAAACTATGAAAAACGTAGGGTTCCATGTAGATATAGGTGACTAGGCATGCTATTTCGTGACCCTGCTCTATCACTTTGTGATAAGCTGTACAGCAATCTTTTCCTCCACTCCAGTGGACAACCACTTTCATTTTACTTCAACATCCATGGTGCACTTTGGAACTGTTGGATGATGGATAAACACATGAACTTATAAGCGTTTACGGAAACCTAACAGGGCACGGCAATTATCTACTCGAAGAATTCTCATCTATGCGGGTCGCCGGGTAAAATTTAGTTCTCAGCATTTTTCAAGTATTTGTTTTAGTGTTTCTACGAGTTTTTGGTTGTCTTCAGCTGATCTGACTGTGATTTCTGAAGTAGCTGTTGTCTAAGTCTGTGAAGATTCATCTTTATTGATTTAGGTTTTTAGTCGTCAACTCTAGCAAAATGGTGGTTTGGTGTTGATAGTGTTTAAATGTGTGTTTAAACATATTCTTATTGGGTATCCACTTGGTTAAAACTATCACTATTCGTGATGAAGTTTACCGTAAGCTTACGGCTATAAAGCGGAAAGGTGAAAGCTTTAGTGAACTTTTTGACAGGCTTGCGGAATGCCAGGATTCACGTGAGACATTAACTAAGCTTAGAGCCACTGTCGAGTTTAAGAATAAAGAGCAGATGCTTTCTGAGTTATCGAATTTAAGGGCTGAACGTAGAAGTTGATTGCTCTAGATTCCGATGTCTTGATTGAAATATTAGATCGGAAATCCGAGAAGGGTGCAGACGCGTTTAAACGCATTTTAGATAGTGGCGAGGACGTTTGTACGACGGTCATAAGCATACATGAGGTGTTGTTTGGGCTTCATAAATATGGTAAACCTGTAAAAGAATTATTGCAATTACCTGTTCTTAATTATACGAAGAACGACGCAATGCTCTCCAGCAAGCTTGAACTGGAAACTGAACAAACTGGTAAGCCTATACGGAGGACAGACACAATGGTTGCGGCTATAGCCATAAACAACAACGCTATTCTGTACACATTTGACCTAAAACACTTTGAACCTCTAAAACCTCATGGGCTTAAAATCTTTAAATAATCTACCTTATTAAGGAATTGTTATGATAAAATTTAATTCCTAGTTATTTTGTTTAATGTTTGTTTTATTGTTTCTGTGAGTTTTTGGTTATCTTCAGCTGATCTTACTGTGACCCTGAAGTAGCTATCGTCCAAGCCCACGAAGGTACAGCAGTCACGGATTAGGATGCGCTCTTTAGCCAGCAGTTCTTTCAGCTTGGTGGACGTGATTTTTCGGTTCAGGATTTTCACAAGCAGAAAATTCGTTACTGATGGGTAAACGTGTAAGCCTTCGATTTCGCTTAGGTTCTTGGCAAACTGCGCTCTTTCCTTGGCAATTGTCCTCTTGGTGTTTTCTATAAATTCTGTGTCGTTGAACGCTGCAAGTGTCGCTGCGCCTGCCAAACCGTTAATACTCCATGGCAGCCTAACCGTCTCAAGCTTGTCAATTAGGTTTCCTGCTGCTATGCCATAGCCTAAGCGTATGCCAGGCATGCCGTAGAATTTCGTAACCGACCGAATCACGAAGAGGTTCTCATACTCTTTCACCATCCCAGCTAGCGTTGTGTCTTGCCCTTTCTCTGCAAATTCGATGTAGTTCTCGTCTACGCTGAAGATGATGTCTTTTTTGTGGCAGAAATCAACAAGGTCCAAAACTGTTTCCTTACTGTACAATGTTCCCGAAGGACTATGCGGGTTGCAAACACACATAATTTTAGTGTCGCCAGTAACTGCCCTCTTAATTTTCTCCGTTTCCAAAGCAAAATTCTCAGGTAACTGAACAAACACTGTCTCGCCGCCAACCCTCAATGCTGCTTTCTCATACTCTGAGAACGAGGGGACGGGAATGAGTGACTTAAATCCACGGGGCAAAATCTCCGTAATGGTATAAATAAGCTCAATCGAGCCGTTGCCTAAAATGACGTTTTCCTCTTCAACTCCGTGCCCTACGTATTTGGCGATTTCCGATTTAAACTCAACAGGGTTAGGGTCAGGATAAAACTGAATCAAATTAGCATACTGTTTTACAGCTTCAACCGCTTTAGGCGAAGGCCCAAGAAAATTGATAGGTCCACTGAACTCAAGCACTTCTTCAAGCGGAACATTATATTTCCTGCTAAAACCCCAGATGTCTCCGCCGTGGCTAACAAACCTGCGTTCCTTACACGTGTCCGACAGCTTTCTCTTCCTCCATTAGCCTGCCTATTTCTTTTTCAACTTGCAACTGAGCCTTAAAGTGAGCGTTATACAAGTTAACGACCTTGTATAGCCAGTAAATCGTCCCAACGCCCAACGTAACTATCGTAATCAAAACATATGTTTTTATCGGTATCGTCTGCGGCATAAATATTCTTTGCGGAAAAGCAGCAGCGAGAAAAGCGTCCTGATTTCGTTCATGCACCGCTAAATCTCTCGATAACAAATACAAAATTACAAAAACAGGCACAATCAAAACAATGCTGACAGCCCACGCCTTCGCATTCCTCTCTGCAACGCCCTCGCTTGTTGCTGGCGACTTCTTCCCCTGACGCCCCAAATAAGCAGCAATCTGCTTCTCCAACTCTGCTTCACGCCGAAAATGCCTATTTCTGCCCTCAATCAAGCGGTAGTGCATGGGGAAAAATGCCAACCCGAAAGTAACAATCGCCCCCAAAAACCACATGGAAAACCACATTTTCCTGTCAGCATCAACTTTACTGTACATAGCGTTTTCCATCTTAAGCATCAAACTATCCATTCAACTGCTTACAAGGTTGGAGTAGCCAAACTTTATAAGTTCTTCCTTTGAGCATCTTAATAAAATGAGCCTCAAGACAATGCTGCTTTCCATTATAATTCCCGTCTACAACGAGGAATTAACCGTAGGCAACATAATCGACCGCGTAAAATTGGTCTTGCAGCAAACTGGGCTAAAGAACGAAATAATAGTTGTAGACGACTGCTCATACGACAAATCCCTTGAAGTAGCCAAAAAACGCAGCGCCAAAATCTACACCCTAAAACAACACTTAGGCAAAGGCTACGCGCTACGAGCAGGTTTCGCCAAAGCAAAAGGCGACATAATAGTCACAATTGACTCAGACGGTTCGCATAAACCTGAAGAACTCCTAGAAGTATTGGCGCCGGTTCTCGAAGACAAAGCCGACTTAGTCATAGGCTCAAGATACCTGAACCACAAGAGCGTGGCTGCAAGAAAGCTAAATGCTTTCGGCGTTAAACTCTTCAACTATTTTATCCAACTTTTAACTGGCGTAGCTATCACTGACTCCCAATCAGGCTACCGCGCCATGAAACGTCAAGTTCTAAAAAACCAAAACCTAAAGTCAGGCGAATACGAAATAGAATCCGAAATGCTTGTCAAAACCGCCAAAAAAAACTTCAGAATCACCGAGGTGCCGATAAGTTTTGAGCAGCGAACCTACGGCAGATCCGGAGTTGACCCCCTGATTGACGGGTTCAAAATTCTCCTCTCAATAATTTTGGCTTATATGAAGGGTTAGGCAAGTTGGCTGACAACGCATATCCCAAAGTTTCAATCATAGTTGCAGCCTATAACAGCGAACAAACAATCGAAGAATGCCTCAAATCAATCCTAGCGCTAGATTACCCCGCAGGCTTCATTGAAATTATCGTCATGGATGGCGGCTCGAAAGACGGCACGGTCAAAAAAGCCCAGCAATACCCTGTCAAAGTTTTTTCCATTCGCTTGAACGCTCCAGCAGCCTACAATTACGCCATGAAAATCGCTGTGCATGCAATTCTGGGCTTTATAGATGCAGACGCCAAAGTAGAACCGCAATGGCTAAGCAAGCTCGTACCCCACTTGGAAGAACCCAAAGTAGCAGGCGCCAGCGGAAGCATTGAAACTTGGAACGCCCAAAATCCGTGGGCTAAAAGCATCGGTTACGAACTTAAAAACCGTTACAGGCGCATAGGAAAATACACCAGCCGCATAGCCACCATGAACTTGCTGCTGAAAAAAGCTGTTATTGAAGAGGCTGGCGGATGGGATGAAAACCTGCCCAGCCAATACGACACGGACTTAGGTTTCAGAATAAGCGCTAAAGGCTACAAAATCGCTTATGAGCCGAACGCGGTCTGCTACCACTACAACAGGCCAACCGTGCGAGCGTACTATAGGCAGCAGTTGCAGTACGGCAAGAATACCCTAAAACTTTACTTCAAACATGGACGCTTGGCGAAGGGCGATGAAATCACCGATTTTGGCATGAACATCCAGCCTGCGCTAATCTTGGCTATCATCGTGTTTTTCCTTCTTGGAATCATAGAAGTGCTCAGGCCCCTATGGTATGTATCAGGCTTAATCTTAGCCTTAATGTTTGTTTACTTCGTTTACTCCGCCGCCAAGATTGCGGTTAAATTCCGTGATAGGGTTGCTTTGCGGTTGGTTGTGCTTTATTTTGTCAGAGAGTTCGCTTGGTTTGTCGGCGCAGTAATAACTACAGTCAACTATGCGAGGGGCAAGGGGGGGGAAGTGCCTAATGCGTAAAGTATGTTTCATTTCGCCTGAGTATTGGCCTTTGTCTGGTGGAACAGGTGCCTACGTTTACTACCTCTCAAACGAACTTATGAAGAACGGCTACAAAATCTGCGTAGTCACAGGTTCTGACCAAACATTAGACATCAAGGTCAATGAGCAGCTGAACGTGTTTTTCCTAAAAATCCCAAAAATGCCAGTAATAAAATCTTTTATGCTTGCAGCCTCCAGCTACCGCAAACTAAACAGCGTCCGCGGAAGTGTTAACGTGGATATTACGCATGCTAACTTGCCGTTAACGCCGAACTTCGCTGTGCCGCCGAACTTTGGAAAAACGCTCGTTTGCACCGTTCACTCAACATGGAAAGGCGAAGCAGAAGCCATCCGAGGCGAACCCTACAGCAGGCTTAACGCTAACGAGAAGTTTATGGTCAGTTTTAACTGGTTTTTGCGGATTTTTGAGGAAAAAATGCTCGAACGAGCCAACAAAATAATCGCAGTAAGCCATTTCACAAAACGCGAACTGCTTGAGTATTATAAGGTGCCTGAACGAAAAATCCGCGTCATCCATAATGGGGTGAATGTAAACAAGTTCAAGCCAGCACAGGATAAGCGCAAAGTCAAGGAGGAGCTTGGCTTTAACCCTGACGATTTAACCATACTCTCAGTAGGCAGGCTCTATGCACGCAAAGGCTTATTCACACTCATCGAAAGCATGCCCGCCGTTGTCAATCGATTCAAAAACGCGAAATTCATAATTTCAGGCAAAGGGCAAAGCGACGAAATGCGAAAACTCATCGCTCACGCAGAAAAAATTGGCGTAAAAGACAGCATAATCTTCACGGGTTACTATCCAGACAAGAAACTGCCTAAGCTCTATCAAGCCGCAGACGTGTTTGCGTTTTCCACGTTCTATGAGCACCATCCCTTCGCTGTTTTGGAGGCGCTTTCAACTGGCTTGCCCGTGGTGACAACCAGCGTGGGCGGAATTCCTGAAACGATAGAAAGCGGGAAAAACGGGTTTTTGGTTGAACCGTTCAATCCGAAACAGTTCGCTGATAGGATACTGTATTTGCTTGAGCACCCTGCTGAGGCTGCTGAAATGGGGCTTCTTGCACGCCAAACAATCCTAGAACGCTTCGATTGGCGCATAGTCGTCAAGGACGTGCTCAAAGTTTACGATGAAGCGCTAAGCTAAGCAGTTTCTATCGGCTCTCCTCTATATGCGATGGTTATTTTCTGGAAAAGCTTCACCACATCCAAAGAGCAAAACAGCATCTTCGTTAAAAATTCGTGTTGGTAGATTTTCATTTGCGCTTTCACTGGCAAATCGATACTTGGAGGCTCAAATTTGCGCATTACCTCATTCACTTGTAAACCCTGCACCACGATTGCTTCTTCTTGCAAGCCTGTTTTTTTCGCAATATAATTCAGGTACGTTTGTTTCCAGTCTAATTCCATGATTTTTGTTGCGGTTATGTCGATGGCTAAAGCGTCGTTGCTGGTTAGTATTAAGTCCATTTTGACGGGTTTGCCTTTTGTTGGGCCATTTCCCTCAATCCCAATTCGCGCGTCCATGATTGTTAGCTGTGGCTTGAAGATGGAGTATAACCTGTAGAAAACCTCTGGCAGATACGGGTGCAGGTAAATGCGCTTGTTGCTGGGGACGCAGCCGAAGAGGTTTTTTATGGCTCCACTGTACATTGCAAACTCATGCGTTTTCATCAAAGGCAAATCCACAACCGCGTCCGCATCTAACACGGTTTTTGGCAAAAACAACTCCTTTAGCGGGCTGCTGTTGGTTGGGAATTTTACTTTGACCACTTTGTCCTCTGAAAGATTAATCACGCTGCCGCCTGCTTTCTTTACGGCTGTTTCTATCCCTGTTCTCTCAAACGCCAAGTCGCATGGATAATTGAACCCGTTAGATTCACCAACTATTACCTCGCTGCCCCCATCTCGAAGCAGACCAACCAATTCACTTAACAGTTGGGGGCTTGTTACTACGCCGGGAAGGTACTCTGGGTGGCTCATGTTGGGCTTAACAAAAATTTTCTGTTTTCCACGCAACCCCGAATCCTCAACAGCCTCCTTTAAGATTTCGCTTATGCCGTTTTGGGCTCGAAAGATTTTAACCGTTTTCTGCTCTGTGTTAAGCACACTCAAGCACCCTTCACTTGTTTTCCCATTATGCAGCCTGGGTCAGAATTTAACATGTCACCGTTATGGTATGCAGCTGACCGCGCTCTGCATCCCCCGCAAATGTACTTGTAAGCGCATGTTCCGCAGGCTCCCTTCAGGTTTCCCCTGTTCCTTAAAGCTTTAAAGAGTGTTGAGTTTAACCAAATATCCTGGAACTTTTCGGTTTTCAAGTTGCCCACGTTTATGGGTAAAAAGACGCATGGGTGAACATCCCCTTGCGGCGACAGCGAACAATACAATCTTCCAGCTCCGCATCCGCCGATAAAATCTGCCAGTGGAACAGCTTTCTTGCTTACCCGTGCCGTTTGCATATGCGCCATAGACATAGTCACTTCCCCAGTTCCCGCAGAATCTTGACATTGCAGGGCAACCCGTGCTAGTTGCGGCGCGGTAGTGAGAATGGTTGTTTTGCAGCCAGTTGACATCCTGTTTAGCAAGTAACGCATAAGTTTCTCCCGTTCTTCCGCCGACAAATCCTGGTCGAAATGCGCTTTTGCACGTCCGGTCGGGATGAAGTTGAAGTAGGTGAATCTTTCAGCGCCTATTTCTTCAGCTAAGCTCACGATTGCTGGCATTTCGTCAAGGTTGCTTTTGGTGGCGGTTGTGGCTATGCAAGCGCACAAATCCGCTTCCACGCAATTCCTAAGTCCAATCACCGCTTTCTCGAATGCGCCGGGCACTCCTCTGAAAGTGTCGTGTGTTTTGGCAGTGGCGCCGTCGATGCTTATTTCAACATAGTGCACGCCGGTTTGTTTGAGTCTTTGCACGTTTTCCTTGGTTAGCAAGGTGCCGTTTGTAGCTACGGAAACGTATAATCCACGTTTGACTGCGTGGTTTGCAACTTCAAAAAAATCTTTTCGGCTCAACGGTTCGCCGCCTGAAAAAGCAAGCGCTGTCACACCTGCATCGGCAAGCTGGTCTACAACTGCCATGGCTTGTTTGGTTGTGAGTTCTTCTTCGTTGACAGCGCCGGAGTTTGAGTAGCAATGCTTACAATTTAAGTTGCATTTATGAGTGAAATCCCAAACGATAAGAAACGGTGCATAAAGTGAGATTGGCTTTTTTATACCTAAGTAAGCGAAGGACTTTGTCAAGTTGGTTATTGCTCTTCGGGCGTATGGGTCTGTTAAGAGTTTTTCAACTTTCTGTCGCTTAATGTTTAAGCTTCTTCTTAGGAATTCAACCCAAAAACCAATAATCTGAGAGTAAAGACCGCTACATTTCTCACATTTGCGCTCAGTTTTGCCTGCATAATCATCCAGTGCTGCTTCAAGAACCGTTCTGCCGCATGCACCGCATTTTTTCAGGGATAACCGTAGCATTTTTTTGGTCATCGGCAGCGTTATTACTGCATTCCAGAAGGTATCGTGGCTAAGTAAACTCATGCGAGGTTTCTCCTCAAGCGGTCTCGATACTTAATTGAACGCGTGAGGATGTTAAAGATTTCTCTAAAAGCCTGCAATTTTAACTACTTTGCAATACAACTAAAGTTACACTAGTTCTTCTTTGTTTTTCCCATTATTTTCTCTGCTATCTCTAAATCCTTAAGCGTGTTAATGTTAAGGAGAACCTCAGTTTCTTCCGCGATTATGGCGCTTGTTTCAATTTTGCCCTCGCCCTGAATTTTAGCGCCGTTTACTATGTTGACTCCTGAAACAGCATACCACTCGCCTTTGTACTCGTCAGTGGAAGAAACTGAAAGTCCCAAGATCTCGCGCTTTTGGATGGGCACAAAAACCGCCAAGAAATCTTTCCCGCAAACCTCAAACTCTCCGATGACTTTGTCAAGAAACTTGCCTGTGATAGCTGGCAAATCTGCTGGAATCGTTAACACAGGACCCATCAAGCCAGCCATAAGAACAGCTTGCCTAAGGTCGTTATGGTAACCTTTTGCATCTGTCTGAAGAACCTTCCATCCCTTGCTGATGCAGTGCTTTTCAGTTTCAGGTGTGTTCCTGCTTGTTACCACATAAAACTCCGAAACCTTCACGGCGCTAGCAACTGCTTCAGCAACCCAGTCAACCAAAGGCTTACCCAAAAAGGGCAAAAGTGGCTTCTCCACTGGCAACCCCATGCGTTTGCCTTTTCCGCCAGCCATAATCAATGCAGGAACTTTCATATTAGCATCAACACGCCTGCAAGCAAAATAAGCGTAACTGCCCTCGCTACCTCATTAGTTGCCCCAATTATGTCGCCAGAAACTCCGCCGAAAACGCTTTCGGCAACTTTCTCCATCACAACCGCCACTGGAATGCTAAATAAAACCACTCCGACGCCTACGAAACCTAGAAAAGGGTTACCTGTAAGACCGAAAAATGGGTAAACAATCAAAACAGAAAGCACATAAGCGATAAGATTCAGTTTCTTTTTGGCTTTCTGAAGAAAAATCGAGCCTAACCCTTTATGCGTAGGTTTCCCAATCCAAACAATCGTAACCATCGCTAATTTGGCTGAGACTTCAGCGGCGATTATTGCTCCGAACGCGAAAACTGGGTTCACAAGAGAGGGGTAAAGAAGGAATAAGCCTGCAAAAGCCACAAACTCAACAATTATTGCCAATAAGGCTCCTGGGTAAGTTACCGTCCAAGCGTGAGCAACCATTTTTCGGTCATGCACATTTCTCAATCCAACAGCGTTGCCTAAATCGATTAAGCCGTCAAAATGCTGAAGCCCAGTTAAAACAAGCAGAAAAGCCACAGTCACAGCGGCAACCGCAAGCTTCAACAAGAAATCAGTCGGCAACGCAGTAACCTGATTAATTAAACCAAGCAAAAATTGAATGATATATCTTGAACCCACAAAGTAAACTGCGCCAAGTAAGCCTATGAATCCACCGATAAGCGGAAACAGGTATACATGTTCGGCTGTGGTGAAGATGAAATCTTCTTTTCCGCCGACGGGAATGATGGTTAGGAAAGACAGCAAATCCCTAAAAGTTTTTATAGTTTTCACAGGCGACATATACCGTAAAACTAACCGAAAGAGAATATAGACTTTGTCGTGAACTTCATGGGTGAACTTAAAGGGAAAAAAATACTAGTCACTGGCGGCGCAGGCTTTATAGGCTATCACTTGTGCAAAAAACTATCAAGCTTAGCGTCTAACTTAACCATTTACGATAACTTATCAAGCGGCAAAATGGAAAACGTGAAAGATGTTCCCAACGCAAAGTTTGTGAAAGGCGATATCCTTGACCTGAAAAAGCTGGGTTCTTTAGATAAGGCTGACTTGATCTATCATTTAGCCGCTCAAGTCGTTGTGCCCTATTCCATGGAGAATCCTCTGATAGATTTTGAAACAAACGCTAAAGGAACCGTGCAAGTTCTTGAGAAAGCGCGCAAAGATGATGCAAAACTAGTTTTCGCATCCAGCGCTGCTGTCTATGGGAATCCAACAGTTTTTCCAACTCCGGAAGAGTACGGTTTTCACCCCTTCTCATGCTACGGCTTATCCAAAGTGGTTGGCGAAGAATACTGCGAAATGTACCAGAGCCAATACGGCTTAGATATCACCGTTTTAAGGTTTGCTAATGTTTACGGGTTAAGATGTCACGGCGTCATTCATGACTTTCTGGATAAACTTGCTAAGAACCCAGGCAAACTAGAAATAATCGGTACAGGCTTGCAGTCGCGGGACTTTGTTCATGTTTCGGATGTGGTGGATGCTCTGGTAACCGTTGGCTCAGAGGATTCTGCTAACGGTAAAACTTACAACATAGGCTATGGAACAACCACCACGATAATAGACCTTGCCAAAATGATGCTTAAAATCCTCAACCTAGAAAAAAAGACGTTTATTACTACAACGGGTGTCTCTTGGCAGGGTGACGTTACAAAAATCTGGTTTGACAACTCCAAAGCCAAGAAAGAGTTAAAATGGAACCCTAAAGTAAGCCTTGAAGAAAGCATAAAAGAAGTCATCGCTGAGAGGAAACTTTCGAAATGACCACTCCAACACCAGCTAGAGGATTAATCGCTCTCTTGCGGCTTCCCTACTGGCTGATGACTGGTGGTTTATCTCTTTTAACAGCCTTCGCCATCACGAAAAATCCTCTTAGTCTCAGCGTACAAACGATTTTGCTGATTTTCTTTTCAATGGCGTTCATAACATCCGCAGGCTTCGCAATCAACGACTACTTCGACAGGGAAAGCGATGCAGTAATCAAGCCAAAACGCCCCATACCCTCAGGCGCATTAACGCTCAAGCAGGTGGTGGCAATTTCAGGTTTACTTTTCGCTTTAGGTCTAATCATGGCTTTTTTCATTAACTGGCTAAGCTTCATAATTATCGCTGCTGATTCCCTACTGCTTCTGATTTATTCGACTCTTGTGAAGCGGAAATCAGGCTTTGTCGCTAATGTCTTGGTGGGCATTTTAACAGGCACAGCCTTCATGTACGGAGAAGCCACCATCTCAGGCACTGTAAGCTTGATTTCCCTAAGCCTGTATCCAATAGCTTTCGGCACAATAGGCGGCAATGTCCTGCGAGACATCCTAAGCCTTGACGGCGACGCAAAAATTGGTTACCCAACACTCCCGCAGAAAATCGGCATCACTGGCTCGGCGAAAACAGCTGCAGTGTTCTTCACGTTGACTGGGTTGCTTGCGCCTCTACCCTACTTTTTGGGCAACTTTGGAGTTTACTATTTGCCACTCATACTGCTTTGGAGTGTTATTCTAATTTACTCTTCAATACGCCTAGTAACTTCGGCTTCAACTGTGTCGAACGTGCGAAAATACGAGCGCATAGTTACAATGTCGATGATTCTGCTTCCTTTAGCGTTGATAATTGAGGCGTTATCCCCAATGATAGGAGGGTTAGTGTGAGCAAAACAAAAAGTGTCTGTCCTGAATGCCAGAAAAAAATAGACGCCCAATTAACCGAAGTCAACGGCAAAATCAAAATCACAAAACAATGCCCAGAACACGGAGTTTTCGAAGCAACTCATTGGCAAAGCCTAAGCATCTTCAATCACATGCAAATTTATGACCAATTCCAATACCTTGGCGACTTAAACGCTCCAAAAAACCCTGAAGGCTGCCCATATGTCTGCGAATCCTGCAATAACCATGCCTCAGGTACTGTTATCGGCGTTATAGACGTAACAAAGAAATGCAACTTGAAGTGTGCGGTGTGCTTTTCTACTTTTCCTCAGCAAGAAGTTGATTATGAACCAACAAAACAAGCCCTCGTAAACATGTTGGAGTTCGTAAGCAAAGCTAATCCGAAGCCTCCAGCCATCTTGTTCTCCGGTGGCGAACCCTTAGAACGTGAAGACATGCCTGAAATCATCGGCGTCGCGCATAAACTGCGGTTTATGACTATTCTTGCGACGAATGGCGTGCGCTTGGCTGAGAACCCGGAGTTAGCGGAGAGACTAAAGAAGAACGGTTTGAACATTGTTTATTTACAGTTTGACAGTTTTCACGATGATTTTTACAAGAAAGTTAGAGGACAGAAGCTTTTTGACTATAAGCTGAAGGCTATTGATGTCTGCCGCAAATACGACATAGAAGTAATCTTGGTTAATACGCTGATGCGTAGCTTAAACGACGAAGAAGTTGGCGACATAATCAGGTTTGCGGCGAAAAATACTGACATAATCAGGGGATTAATTTTCCAGCCAATCGCTTTCACAGGCAGAGCGACGGAAAACCCGTTTAGAGAAAACTTCCGTGAATGGTCTTTTGCAGAGGATGTGGAAAATCAAACGCAGGGTGAAATAAAGACCACTGATTTGTTTCCAATGTCGGTTATGACTTCGCCGATAAAGATAATGCGCAAATTCATGAAAAAGCCGTGGCCGCTGTTTTCTTGTAGTCCGCAGTGCGGAATTGTGAATTGGATTTATGTTTCAAAAAAGGGCAAGATGTTTCCAATTAACCGTTTTGTTAACTTTGACAGGTTCTTTAGAAGCATTCGCAAAACTGCCGAAACTGCTGAGTCTAAGGGCAAAATTTCGCTTCTGTCATCACTTTTTATAGCGTCGATGCTGTCGATGGACTGGTTCTTGGTTACTAAAGAGGTCGGCATGTTAACATTAACAAACGCAATTATGAGGATGCATCTTTCGCCTTCTTACCAGTCGCTTGGCAAGATACGCAGAAGAATCTTCCTACTCGGCTGCATGGCGTTCATGGATTCATACAACTTTGACGTTAACCGAGTTAGACGATGCGTAGTCCACTACATCACACCGGACCTGAAGATCATACCATTCTGTGCATACAACAATATACATAGGGTTGCAATCGAAAAAGAGTACGCTCAAAGGCAAAAGAAAGCTTAACTTACGACTTGAATGTTTAAGACACAATAATTGTTCGTAAATTCGTAGGCTTTTGAAACTTGATTGTACTGCCAGAGTTCGAAAACCACCGAGTAGCTTCCAACTTGGTTTTGTGTGACTGTTGACAAGTTTTGCCAGCTTCCACCATTTCCCAAGCTTATATCATATGTTTGGCTTGGCTGGGTGTCAACGGGAAAAGTGGAAAGGTTTGGGGTGATTTTCACTAAGACTTGGTAACTTTGATTTCCGGTTCCTCCCATGTGGTTTTCAACGTTTACCCAAACGTTAAATGTGCTGTTCTGGTTAGCAACCAGGGTCACTGGGTAATCGGCGGCTGTCTTTTGTGAATCGAGCAAGTAAATTGTGCTGTACCCTTCTGGCTGCGGCTTAGCCACTACATAGTACCCTACAACTAATGCGGAAACAATTACTATGGCAAGAAAAATGGCGACCGCGTAGCCTTTCTCATCGTTTAAGCCGATTTTCCTTCCAATGTTTTTGACACGTTCTAATTGTATCCGCATCCAGAAGTCCTCTAAATATTGTGCTAAATATTTCAATTCCTGACTTAAATTTTTTCAGTTTAGTTTTCCCGTATTTTCGGGCTTTGTACGTGGTGGGAATCTCCACCATGTTGTATCCTTCTTTAGCGAATTCCACAAGCATTTCAGTAGCGAAAGCCATGTCTCCCTCGTTTAACTCAACACTGTCAATGGCTTCGTGAGATATTGCTCGAAAACCCGATTGTGAGTCACTGAGGAATTGGCTGTATAAGAAGTCGTAAAAGAAGGTTATCACTTTGTTTCCAACGAAATTCATGAGTCCCATGGCTTTGTTTGGGTCATACATGCGTGTTGCTAAAACCATGTCAGCATCTTTTTCAATCATCCTATTCAGCAAGCGGTTGATGTGTCTTACTTCGTAAGTTCCATCGCCGTCAACCATCACGATAATGTTGCCTTTCGCGTTTTTCATGCCTACCTTAAGAGCAATGCCATATCCGCGTCTCGGTTCAATAATGAGCTTACAAAAACTTGTGTCTTTAACGATTTCTATCGTTCCATCAGTGGAGTTGCCGTCTACAACGATTATTTCTTTTGGGTATGCCAAATCTTTCTCGATGTTTGTAACAGCTTCTAAGATGTTCCCTGCTTCATTGAGTGTTGGAATTACTACCGAGACCAGCTCTACTTTTGACGTCATTTGCCTACTCCCATTTTGCAAAGGCTATAATGTTTCGGTAGCTTGGTTAAATAAGCTCTTCGTATATCCCGATGAGTGTTTCAACATTTTTATCCCAACTATACTTTTCTTCCATTACTGCTCGAATCTCTAATTTGCGCGAAGACAAATCAACACTACAAAATTCCAAAACTGCTTTTGCAAGCAGCTCAGGCTGGTTAGGCGGCACTAGTTTTCCATAATCTTCCATTAAGATTTCACTTATTCCCCCAACATCTGTGGCTATTACTGGCAATCCGCAAGCCATGGCTTCGAGCGCAACCAAAGGCAAGCCTTCTCCAGATTTTGATGGCAGTGCAAAGAAGTCTGCGGCGTTATAGTAAAACGGTAAGTCTTCATCTTTAACGAAGCCTGTGAACCTAAAATTGTTTTCTATCCCTAACTGTTCAATTCTCATTTGAACCTTGTTAAGGTCTGGTCCTTTTCCAACAACCAGAAAAACAATCTTAGGGTTCTTCTTGACCGCAATGTTTGCACTTTCTATCAATGTATCGATGCCGTTTTTGTAAACAAGCCTCCTAACAGTTAGAACCACGATTGAGTTTTGGGAAATTCCAAGCTTTCTTCTCATTTCTTCGCGTTTTCCAGCTAAAGGTCTAAAACGGACCAAATCAACGCCGTTATGTAACACTTTAACCTTCTCTGGTTTGGCTCCTAAACTTAAAACATAATTCTTAGTTGCATTGCTTACAGCGATTATTTTGTCTGCTTCTTTCAGCGTCTCCTTTCCAACGGCAAGGTCGTTTAACCGTTCAATGTTATCAAAAATGCTATCGTACTCAATGAACGTGTTATGCTGCGTAAGCACAAATGGCTTAGAGTACCTCTTCGCAAGCTTAGCCGCAATAAGCGACGTAAGGTATGGGTGACCGTGCGCATGGACTATTTTGCTTGATTTTACCGCTTTAAGAAAAGTTTCAAGACTTGTTACTGTCGGAATCGAGTAGGGAATTCCAAGGCGGAACCCAGTGTTTAACGATTCATAACACTCAACGTTTATGCCGTCGACAACGTAATTCTTTGGTGTTTGAATTCGGTTTGTTACAACAATGGGATCATAGTTTCTCTGGAGTAGCCGCTTGCTTTGTTCATAAACAACCCTTTCTATTCCACCAACATGAGGTAGAAAGGTGTGTGTAACAATGCACAGCCTTGTTTGAACCATGGGAGCCCAACTGAGTAAACTCCTCAATCAACATAGTATTATAACCTTATGGTAAACCCTTGGCGACCGCTGAGGTGCACAGTGCTAGCATGCTTTAAGAACCTGCGTCCATACAGCATACAAAAGCTTGTTTGAGAAGTGACTGAATTCAAAGGGATACCCTCTTTTTAACGCTTAAACTACCTAGCAAAAAGAGTACCCCCTGTTTGTATGTTAATTATGAAGAGGATGTATAAAATCAAAGGAAAAGGAGCATTTTATGGTTTTGCTTGTGCGTTTTTAGTAGCGCGTGTATAAACGTTTGATGATACGCCTGCGACTAAACCGCCTACAGCATCATTTATGATTGGCCCAAGTTTCTTTAGAATCCCCGGTTTAGCTTGGTCAAACCGCACGAATTCAAAAACACCTCTCGCTCCACCGATATAGTTGGCAATTGCTATTCCTAAAATTTCGTCAGCAACCAATCCAGGTCTACCCATGAATCTTTCCTTCGTCAATCCAGGAATCAATCCCTTCTCTGCATCTTCTTGCGTTCGAAAAGCAGCTACTTCAAGAGTAGAAACATTAACGTCTTTTAGGACGTCGAGGAATTCTTCCCTAAGCATTTCAACGGCTTTTTCCTCTGTTTCCACGCCTGGATGAGGCACAAACATTTCAAGTGCACAGTGAATGAGGCTTTTTAGGGATATGTCTTTTTGTTCAAGAAACTCAAGTAAGGCTGGCATTTCATTGCTCATAATTTTCAACCTCACTTTTTAAAGGTGAAGTGTGCTTTAAGCGTTGCGTGACCGTGATTACCGTAATACTTATATGAAAAGGTTGGATAAACCAACCAAACATAAGCGTGATAATTTGCTAAACTTCAAGAAAAAAACCGCTGTTCCGCTCAAAATTTTACCGAAAGGCAAATTATCTAAAAGTTTGACCAACAAAATCTCGTTTTTATGGTTACTTGTTTCTTGGCTTAATTTAATGGAAAGCCATATTTTTCACGTTCACCTAAAACCTACACATAAAATAACGGTTGAGGGTGAAGTAACTTAGGGAGGGTAAAATCAGAAATGAAAGTTGTTGCTTCATGGAGTGGCGGAAAAGACAGTTGCTTTGCATACTACAAGGCAACCCAACAAGGCTACGAAGTAGTCAACCTTTTAACCATGATGATGAGTGAGACCAAATCAAGCTTCCACATGATACCATCCGGCATACTGGATGCACAAGCGGACGCCATCGGGATTCCATTGGCGAAACAGAAGGCTACGCCTGAAACCTACGAGAACGATTTCAAAGCAGCACTGCAACGATTCAAAGCCAAAGGCGTTGAAGGTTTAGTCACAGGAGACATTTACGAAGTGGCGGGGCATGAGGAAGGCTGGCTGAACCGAGTTTGCAAAGAAGTCGGCTTAAAACCTGTAAAGCCCCTGTGGATGGGTGACACAAAACAGATTTACCTTGACTACTTGAAAACTGGTTTCAAAGCAACTGTAGTGCGCACTAAACTGGAGTTGTTAGGCTTGGATTGGCTTGGAAGACAACTAGACAAAAAATTCTATGACGACATTCTTAAGCTTGGCAACGTTGATGCTTGCGGTGAAGGCGGCGAATACCACACTGTAGTAACTGATGGACCGACATTCAAGAAAAAGATTGAAATTCTTGAAACGCAAAAACACAAGCTTGACGGCGGCTTTGGCTATTTAGAAATCAAACGGTTCGCTGTTAAATCCAAATGAAGTGGTCAACCAAAAATGGACAGAAGCCTTGATGTGCTGGTCGCTAATAATGAATTGAAAGCGCAAGCTTTTCTAGAAGAAATTGATGGGAAAAACCCCCTTTTCATCTGCACTATAGCTACAACGGAAACCGGCAAAATCTCCGGAATCTCCGCAGCAGGAAAAGACCCAGAATTCACCGATTACACTCCGCCAGCGGATGCTGAACTATTATTGCTGGGCAAGTGCAAATCGATTGCCGGTGTGCCTGTTACTCCTGATGGAATTCCGACACCAGCGTTAATTACCATGTCAGCTTTGCGTTTGGCTGATATTCCTGTGCTGGTTGTCAGTGGCGGGTTAAAGGTGAAACCGCAGATTCCCTTTTTAGACCTCGGCGGAAACCCAGGAAGAGACATTCGAACCGGCAATGCAGTTGATAATGTTGCGGAAGTAATTGAGCGAGCTAAAATTGCCGGCCAGCACTTGGCTAAGGCAGTTGATTACCTTGTCATTGGCGAGAGCATCCCTGGAGGAACAACAACCGCTCTTGGCGTATTGTCAGCTTTAGGCGTAAAAGCTGAAGGAAAAGTAAGCAGTAGCATGCCTGAAAATCCTCATGGCCTGAAAGCACAAACAGTTAGGGCAGGCTTAGCTGCTGCAGGCGAAAGTTTTGGCAGTTTAGCCAACAATCCAGTTAAAGCTATTTCCTGCGTTGGTGACCCGATGATGGCTGCTTTCTCAGGACTGGTAGTTGGTGCTGCTTCGCAGGTTCCAGTGTTGATGGCTGGCGGAACTCAAATGAGCGCTGTCTTAGCCCTTGTGAACGCATTGAACCCAGATGTTCTCTGTAACGTGGCTGTGGGCACAACAAGATGGGTTGCAAAAGACAAGTCATCTGACCTCAAAGGCATAGTTACTCAGTTCTGTGATGTGCCGATTTTAGCTGCTGACTTAAACTTTGGCTCCTCGCGTTTCCCCGGCTTGCAGGCGTATGAAACCGGCATTGTGAAGGAAGGTGTCGGCGCAGGCGGCGCTTCTATTGCAGCTATGGCTAAGCTTGGCGGTGCAGTAACAAAAGAACTATTGCTTAAAGAGATTGAGCGTAATTATGCTCTGTTGATGGGTTTGAAGTGAGATGGTTGTTAAAGAGTTAAAGAACCTTCTTTCTTTCCTCACGATTTTTCCAGTAACCATGGATAAAGACATGCTGACTGACTGCGCCAGAAACATGTGGGCTTTTCCCTTAATAGGTGCATTCATTGGTTTATTGGGTGGATTATTCGGCTGGATTAGTTATCTGTTTTTGCCTGGCATAGTGGTTGGCGGTTTAGTGTTGGCTTTGTTATTGTTGATTACTGGGCTTCATCACACTGATGGCTTATTGGATTTTGGTGATGGCGTTATGGCTCATGGTTCAGCTGAGCATAAGATTGAGGTTATGCATGACCAGTTAACTGGCGCTGGCGGCTTATCCTTGGGTATCATGACCATGTTAATTACAGCTTTAGCCATTGGCCAGTTGAATAGTAGCATAATAGTTGGGGGCATCATCGTTGTTGAGGTTTCAGCTAAGCTTTCTATGGTTGTTGCGGCTTGGGCTGGAAAATCTGTTCATGAAGGTATGAATACTCCGTTTCTAGAAGCTATGCAAAAAGGTAAAGGTAATCTGCGTTTGATTGTTGCGCTGCTTATTTCTTTCGCTGTAGCTTTGCCTCTGTTGCGGTGGGCAGGCGCTTTTACTGTTCTAGCAGGCGTAATTACTGGTTTAGTTATGGTCGCCATTGCGCATAGACATTTCAACGGGGTTACAGGCGACGTGTTCGGCGCCACTAACGAGTTGACTAGGATGGTTTGCGTGATTGTTTTGTTGGCGGTGGCTGCATGGGCGTGACAGCGCTTGTTATGGCTGGCGGAAAAGGAACCCGCATGCGAGTTGCAGAAGAGAAGCCATTGATAAAAGTCTGCGGCAAACCAGTCATCGAATACGTGCTTGCAGCCCTAAAGAAAGCCAAAAAAATAGATTCCATTGTTGTTGCTGTCAGTGGTTGCACGCCTAAAACTGCCAAGTTAATGAGCCAGTTCCCAGTTAAAGTAGTTGAAACTCCCGGGAAGGATTATGTTTCTGACATGGGTTATGCTGCACAAAACCTCAAGTTAGGAGTTTTTTTAGCCATCGCGGCTGATTTGCCGTTAATCACAGGCGAGGTCTTGGATGCCATTGTCGAACGTTATGAGCGTTGCGGAAAGCCAGCGTTGACTGTTGCTGTTCCGCTTGAAACCAAAACCAAGCTTGGCATGAGCATCGAGTACTCGTTCAAAATGGATAACAAAGACGTGGTTCCCGTGGGCATCAACGTTATAGATGGGCATAAACGGTACGGCGACGAATGGCTCGACCAAGACATTTACCTGCTTGACCTAGACGAATTAGCAGTAAACATCAACACGGTACAGGAACTGCACCTAGCCGAACGCTTACTAGCTAAACAAAGCAAAAAACAGACTTGAATAATTGGGCTTCTGGTGCTCCACGGAACACTATAACCCCCTTTTATGGTTCAACTTTTGGTTGCTTGCTTTCTAGAACTTCTTTTAGTGTGTCGCGCATTTTTCTGGCGTCGATGTCTAGGATTGGGGATTCGCATATCATTGTGGGGTGCAATTGTAAGTCGGCGATTACTTCGGCTAGCATGCGGAAGTCTGGTCCATACCTTTCCTCGTCTAGGGTGTGGTGGCGTTTTTCGCCTTGGCTTGTGAATTCGATTTTTGAGAAGTGACAGTGCATGCTTTTTAGGGCTTCTGTTCCAAGTATCTGCTCCACTTTTTCAGCCACTCCGCGAAAATCTTCAGTTTCCTTGAAGGTTCCTTGGTTTCTTGCATGCAGATGACTCCAATCAATAACGAGCTGTGTGCCCTCAACTTGTTCGCATATAGTTAGGATTTCATCTAAGGTGCCTACTTGGAATTTTCTTCCCATAGTTTCAGGACCAAGCTTCACCTTCAAGCCAAGGCTCTTCATTTGGGCGCTAACTTCTTTTAGAGCATCAAGGCAGGTTTTGAAAGCAAAGCTTTTTTCGAAGCGTCCATAAAATCCGGTGTGAAAAACCATAACGTACGCTCCCATCCAGTCGGCAGCGGTTGCACACGCGATCAAACGTCGTTTGCTTGCTTCCACAACATCCTTTTTACCCGACAAGTTAACATAGTACGAGCCATGAAGACTGAGCCTTACATCGTTTTTTCTTGCTTCAGCACCGAGTTTTTCAGCATCTTCCTGTTTCATCTGAGGCTTTTGACCCCACCGGACAGCTTGGTACTCAAAAGCGTCCAGACCTTCCTCACGCAGAAGCCTTGGAACATCAGGCAACTTTGCTCCGAAGAGTCTGAACATCGGTGGAACTCCTGCTGGACCAAAACGGGTATGCTCAGTCATCCGATCCCTTTCTATCTTTTACGTTAGTTGTCATTATTGCTTTCTATTTTAAAAACATGCACTCCAATAGTTGATTATGGAAGTGGGTTGTGTGAGCCTTCAGTAATCGGTAATCGGCATAACCGACATTTTTGCGTAAAAACGCCAGTTAAGTTAATGCTGTCTGTTTAAAATTCCGACAGTATTAGAAGGCTGTCGTGTCTTTATAGTAGCTGGGTTATTGTTGGAATCGGCACAAACAAGCGAACATAAATAGCCGCCACTATAATTCCGACAGTGATTGCTAGCAAAGCATAATCTCCCCTGTGAAGTTTGAGCAAGTACAGGTTAGTGCGTTTCTTTGTGGCTCCCCATGCTCGAGACTCCATTGCCTCTGCCAATTCAAGGCTTCTGCGGATAGCACTAACAATCAACGGGATAAGAACAGGCACATAATTCCTGATCCTTTTCAGCAAGCCGCCCTTCTCCAATTCCAATCCTCTGGCTTTTTGCGCATCCATTATAGTTTGAGCTTCTTCTGCTAGAACAGGAACAAAACGCACTGCAGTGGTAAAGGCGAAAGCAAACTCATAAGGCACACGCGATTCCTCCAGCGCTAAACCTAAATGGTCAGGCGAAGTGGTTAAGAAGAAAACTGAGAAAGACTCAACAAGCACCACGAAACGCAGGGTCATCGCAGCCGCATTTTCCACGTTAGGAGCTAACAACGTGTAGCCTGAAGTAAAATAGGTCGTTGCAACGTTAACTATGAAAATGAATCCTGCCAAAAAAGATGCTCCTCGCAAGGAACGTAGCCACTGCCTCTGAACACGTGCTAACAAAACAAAGGGAATCTGCAAAAAGAATAGAAAAAGCAACGGAATAATCTGGTAGAAAAGAATTGCAACCACAAAAATGGATATAACATACACGAATTTTATTCTGGGGTCTAAATTGTGAATTGGAGAGTAAACTTTCCTAAACCTTAAACCGTCAAAAACGCTCATTTCCGCAATCCACTCTCCTGAGCTTTCAAGATGATTTCTTTCGCTTCGTAAATGTCAATAATATC
>Ga0208321_1000372_pt1 | contig 32143 bp, 23 predicted proteins | sample June2015DPH_4_15_FD_184692 | JGI IMG/M metagenome (GOLD analysis project Ga0208321, IMG submission 184692) | Peatland microbial communities from SPRUCE experiment site at the Marcell Experimental Forest, Minnesota, USA - June2015DPH_4_150... | ecosystem: Environmental > Terrestrial > Soil >... | reverse complement strand
TTCCCAATCCGACGGTCAATTACACCACCGCGAACAGCACCGGCTCCCTGACCTTCACGCCAGTGGCCAACGGCAACGGAACAGCCAACATCACCGTCACTGTCAGCGATGGCGGCACGAGCAACAATATCGTCACCCGAACCTTTACGGTCACGGTCAACGCTGTGAACCAGACGCCGACGTTGAACGCCATCACCAACCTGACCATCAATGAGAACGCCGGGCTGCAAACGGTGAATCTGTCCGGCATCACTTCCGGTGCGACCAATGAAAATCAGACGCTGACCGTCACTGCGGTTTCCAGCAACACGGGTTTGATTCCCAATCCGACGGTCAATTACACCACCGCGAACAGCACCGGCTCCCTGACCTTCACGCCAGTGGCCAACGGCAACGGAACAGCCAACATCACCGTCACTGTCAGCGATGGCGGCACGAGCAACAACATCGTCACCCGAACCTTTACGGTCACGGTCAACGCCGTGAACCAGCCGCCGACGTTGAACGCCATCACCAACCTGACCATCAATGAGAACGCCGGGCTGCAAACGGTGAATCTGTCCGGCATCACGTCCGGTGCGACCAATGAAAATCAGACGCTGACCGTCACCGCGGTTTCCAGCAACACGGGTTTGATTCCCAATCCGACGGTCAATTACACCACCGCGAACAGCACTGGCTCCCTGACCTTCACGCCAGTGGCCAATGGCAACGGAACAGCCAACATCACCGTCACTGTCAGCGATGGCGGCACGAGCAACAACATTGTCACCCGAACTTTCACTGTTACGGTCAACGCCGTGAACCAGCCGCCGACGTTGAACGCCATCACCAACCTGACTATCAATGAAAACGCCGGGCTGCAAACGGTGAATCTATCCGGGATCACTTCCGGTGCGACCAATGAAATCCAGACGCTGACCGTCACTGTGGTTTCCAGCAACACGGGTTTGATTCCCAATCCGACGGTCAATTACAACAGCCCGAACACCACCGGCACATTGACCTTTACGCCGGTGATTAATGCCACGGGAACGGCGACCATCGCTGTCACTGTCAATGACGGTCAAGCGCAAAGCAACATCATCACCCGCACATTTACTGTTACCGTCACTGCTGTCGGGAATCAACCGCCGACACTGAATGCCATCGGCAATTTAACCATCAATGAAAACGGTGGGCTGCAAATGGTGAATTTGTCCGGCATCACTTCCGGTGCGACCAATGAAATCCAAACGCTCAAGGTCACCGCGACCTGTAGTAACCCGGTTTTGCTTTCCACTCCATCCGTTCGCTATACCAGCCCGAACACCACCGGCACATTAACCTTTACACCGGTGGCCAATGCCACGGGAACGGCGACCATCACCGTCACCGTCAATGACGGCGGCGCGAGCAACAACATCGTCACCCAAACCTTCACGGTCACCGTTCTGCCCCCAGGCACCAGTCAGCCGTCGCTCTTGAGCCCGCTGACGAATAAAGTGGTTGTGGCCGGTAAAACCGCAACTTTCAGCGTTACAGCCACTGGAACAGCTCCGTTGACATACCAATGGAAATTCAATGGCGCCAACCTGGCTTCGGCAACGAATGCAGCGTTGACATTAAGCAGTGTCACCACAAATCAAGCCGGCACATATTCTATCGCGGTGTCCAACATTGCCGGCTCAACCAACAGCACAGCCTCATTAACGGTGTGTGCCACGGCGGCGGCCACCCTGGCATCAGCGGCCCATGCCAGTGGTCAGTTCGCTTTGACGGTTTCGGGCGTGTCTGGGTATCAATATGTGGTTCAAGCATCCACAAACTTGGTTTATTGGGTTCCGGTACAGACCAATACCGCTCCGTTTACATTTGTGGATACCAACGCGAGCCACTTCCGCCAGCGATTCTACCGCTCGGTTTATGTTCCCAGCTTGATGGAATGACCTGAATTCCGCCTTTGGGACCAATAACCGTCTTCTCGATTGGGCGCATCTTGACCCACCAAGTTTGGGCGAACCGGCAGATTTGCCCTGCCATTGCTGGTGACAGTGTCAAGGCGCCACCTTCTTGATTCAAATTCAAAAATGGCGCTTGCTTCAACACCTGTCGCCACGTATAGTTCGCGTTCTTTTGTAATTAAGATTTATGCGACGACCCAAAGGCATCAAAACGAAAAAGTCCGTGTCCAAGCGGTTTAAGATCACTGGCACTGGTAAAGTCCTGTTCCACCATGCCGGCAACCGCCACCTGGCCCAGACCAAGAATCCCAAGCGCCGACGCCATCTCCGTAGCGTAGCCACGGTGGACGCCACCGACGCATATCGCATCACGCAAAATCTGCCGTTCAGCCATTGATTTCCCAGACCCCGGACTCCAGACCCTAGACGCCAGCCCCCAATTTTATGCGAGTTACCAACGCCGCCGCCTCCCGCAAACGCCGTACCCGGATGATCCGCGCCGCCAAAGGCTTCCGGATGCGCCGCTCCAAACTCTACCGCTACGCGTCCGACGCCGTTGATCACGGTCGGAAATACGCCTACCGCGACCGCCGCGTCAAGAAACGCACCTTCCGTTATCTCTGGCAGGTGCGCATCAACGCCGCCGCCCGTGCCACCGGCATTACTTACAGCCGGTTTATTGAAGGCCTCAAGGCCGCGAAGTGCGCGCTCGACCGCAAGGTGCTCGCCGACATCGCGGCCCAGGACAATGCCGCGTTTGGAGAACTCGTCAAAATTGCCAAAAACGCGCTGGCCGCCAAGGGCGTGAAAATCTAGGCCAATCTCCTGATATCGACGTTACGGGCGGCCGGAAACGGCCGCCTGTTTTGTTTTGTGGTGCGGCGGCAGCCGACGTTTGTTTGTCAACAGCTTGGAGAAAATTTGATGGGCGGCAACACTGTCTTTTGACCGCTGAAAAAAGTCCTCCGATAAACACGTTGACACGTCTCAACTTGCGTGCAATCATCACGCCTGTTAATTAACCCTAGAACAGCGTACTTCGCTTTCTCATCATGAATGTCGCATTCTCTCCACATCTTTTGCGGCTGTCGTTCCTGTCGTCGCTGGGACTTGCCTGGGTGCTTACGCTTCATGCCGCGCCCGGCGATGGCCACTGGGACCGGCAATTTGCCATGCCGGGCACCGGCAGCGTGAATTTCGCGCTGCGCTTCAAAGGCAATTCGCTCTACACCGGCGGGTTCAACAACTTGAACGGAGGCTTTGCCACGAACACGTCGGTGAGCATTTTTGACGGGACGAATTGGAGCACCATCGGGGAAATCACCGGCAGCACGCCAGTCATCTACGATATGGAGTTTATTGGTTCGAATGTTTATGTGGGCGGAACTTTCAGTGCGGCGGGTGGTGTTCCCGCAGCCGGGCTGGCGAAATGGGACGGGGCGAACTGGTCGGGTGTGGGCGGATTCGATGGTTTGGTGCGGGCGATGGCCACCGATGGGACCAATCTCTATGTTGGCGGCAGTTTCACGAATGCGGGCGGCGTATTGATCACCAACCTTGCGAAGTGGAACGGCGCGAACTGGTCGGCCGTCGGCGGCGCGATAGGATATTACGGAGGGTCGATTGGTCCCTCGGTCTATGCCATTGAATGGCACAATGGACAGCTTTATATCGGAGGCTCGTTCACCAGCGCCGGCGTCGTTGCCGCCACCAATCTCGCGCGTTGGGACGGCAGCTCCTGGTCCCAAATCGGCGGGGGTGTCGGGACCGTTTCCGATCTGGTTTCAACCCTGCAGTTTTCGGGAAACGACCTTTATGTTGCGGGACAATTTACAACCGCTGGCGGCGTGTCCGCGCTCAATATTGCCCGGTGGAATGGCAGCACGTGGTCAGCACTTGGCACGGGACTGAAAGCTCCATCCGTTCCATCCCTTACGCCGGTCAATGCGCTGGCGTTTCTGGGCTCGGACCTGTATGCCACCGGCGGTTTCACCAATGCCGGCGGCACCGCTGCGAGTCGGGTCGCCCGATGGAATGGCAGCGTCTGGCAATCGTTTGGCGCCATAAACGGCAGCGGATACCGGGCGGTTTCAAATACGGGTTCGATTTACATCGGCGGCGTGTTTAACATCGCCAATTACAACACCCCCAGCAACGTAATCGGCGACCATGTCATCCGTTGGGACGGCTCGACCTGGCATGGATTGATCGGCAAAGCCGCACAGGGGACGCACATGTATGTGTACGCGCTTGGACTGGGCAGCGACGGCCTTTACGCGGGTGGACTCTTCAACGCGGTCGGCGCCACGGTGGCTTCGCGAATAGCGCGATGGGACAGGACAAACTGGTTCGCGCTCGGTAACGGAGTGAGCGGTTCGTTGAACGGCAACAGCATCAGCGTCCGTGCAATCAAAGTCAGGGGTGGCGAGGTCTTTGTGGGTGGCTTATTCACCACCGCCGGAAGCGTCACGGCGAATAACGTGGCTGAATGGAACGGCAGCGCCTGGTCCACGCTTGGTTACGGTGTGGATTACGCAGCGTTCGCGATCGGCACCACCGCCTCGGACGTCTATGTTGGCGGGAGTTTCACCAATGCCTACGACTCCCCAAGCGTCGGCTACACTGTCAACCGCATCGCCCGTTGGAATTCGTCCACCGGCTGGTGGCCATTGGGCACCGGCGTCAATGGCACGGTGAGTGCCATTTGCGTCCAGGGCAGCCTCGTCTATGTCGGTGGTTCATTTACGACGGCTGGAGGGAACACCGCCAATCGCATCGCCGTGTGGGACGGCGCGAACTGGTCGTCGTTGGGCACCGGCTCCGCCAATGGACTCGGAGGCACGGTGTCCGCCATTCTCGTGGATGGAACCAACGTTTACGTGGGCGGATCATTCACCACTGCCGGCGGCGCCACGGCGCGCGCCGTCGCCAAATGGAACGGAAGCAACTGGTCGCAGTTGGGACAGGGAATGTTTGCAACCAGCACGGCTTCCGTGGCGGCGCTCGCCAAGATTGGCGGTTATCTTTATGCCTCCGGACTTTTCACCAATGCCGGCGGCAGCGTGATCACCTGCGCCATTGCCCGTTGGGATGGCACCCAATGGGAGGCGCTCGGCAGTGGCATAGGCAATGACCTCTCTTCAGGCGTGGGGCGTGGCTTTGCACTGGCGGCCTGGAACAATGATCTTTTTGTGGGCGGCACCTTCGAAACCGCAGGTGTGATTGACGCCGGTTACATCGCGCGGTGGACCGATCAGATTGATTTCACGCCGCGTTCAACCATGCGGTTGCGTGACGCACAGATACTCCCCGGAAATGTTTTCAAGTTCCGGGCCACCGCAACCGAACACGCCGCTTATGTGGTCGAATACTCCCCGAACCTTGTCAACTGGGCATCCCTGACCACCAATAGCCTGTCCTCGCTGGATGTCACCAACTCCATGCCGGGCGTGAATGTGCGGACTTATCGAATGCGGGAAATCCCTTGAGACACAAGCCCGCAACCGTCGGTTGTGGGGGCAGTTGAACAAAGCAACCACATCGAGCACGGTCAAGCAAAGCGTGGCCGGAGGCATCGGATACAATCCCGCAAGTCATCATTTCCAAACCGGACCGGAATTTCTTTGTGACTTTTGTGCCTCTTTGCGGCTAAACTCGGCAATCCTTTATGGCCGGACTGATTGACCAAATTGAACCGCTCAAGCAAACCGCGCTTGCCGAACTCAAAAGCGCCGCCGATCTCGCCGCGCTCGAACAGACCAAGGGTGCGTGGCTCGGCGCCAACGGCAGGTTCACCGCGCTGATGAAACAGCTCGGCACGCTCTCGAAAGAAGAAAAGCCTGCCGCCGGCAAACTCATCAACACCGCCAAAATCGCTCTTGAGGCCGCACTCGCCGAACGCCGCGTTGAACTTGAACTCAAAGCCGCGTTGCCCAAGGAGCCGACCGACTTCACCCTGCCCGGCCGCCGCCGCGCCCTCGGCAAACTCCATCCGCTGACACAGGTGACCGAGGATATCGTGCGCAGCTTCCGCAAAATCGGCTTTGTCGTCGCTGACGGCCCGGAGATTGAGGACGAATATCATTGCTTCGACGCGCTCAACACTCCTGCCGACCACCCAGCCCGCGACACGCAAGATACGTTTTATTTGAGTCCCTCGCCCGCGGGAGCGGGAGAGGGTGGCGCGGCAGCGTCGGGTGAGGGTCGTGGGGGAAAACCATTTCTCCTCCGCACCCACACCAGTCCGGTCCAGATCCGCGTGATGGAGAAACAGCAACCTCCCATCCGCATCATTGTGCCGGGACGCGTGTATCGCCGCGACAACGCCGACGCCACGCACAACCCGACCTTCCAGCAGATTGAAGGACTTTACGTGGACAAAGGCGTCACCGTGGGCGATCTCAAGGGCACGGTGGAATTTGTTTTCAAGGAAGTGCTCGGCGAGGAGACCAAAATCCGGTTCCGTCCGCACTATTTCAGCTACACCGAGCCGAGCTTCGAGATTGATTTCAGCAACGCCCTTGTGAAAAAGCTGGGCAAGGACTGGCTGGAAATTGCCGGTTGCGGCATGGTCCACCCGGCGGTGTTTGAAAATGTCGGCTACGACCCGGAAATCTGGACCGGCTGGGCGTTCGGCTTCGGCATCGAACGCATCGCTATGCTCCGTTACGGCATCAACGACATCCGCCTCTTTTACGAAAACGACGTGCGGTTTTTGGAACAGTTTTAAATTTGGTGGGGCGAGACTCCGTCGAGCCCTGATTGAAGCTCCGTTAGGAGCGAAATATTTGTAGCGACCAAACAAAAATGGAAAAAGCTCCGTTAGGAGCGACATCGAAAACGAATGAACAACGCCGGTCAAAAAATTATGATTGCCGGAATATGCCGCCCCGACGGGGCTTGGCGGGTTAGTGGCGCGCTGGCTACAAAGATGTCGCTCCTAACGGAGCTTGGCGGCATCAACGACACGGCTCCTGAAACGGTTTGAATCATGTATCCTAGAACTTGGTTTGACACATATTGGCGCGGAACACTGAAACCAGAAGTGTTCGTGGTAATGTCGTTTGCAGATGAGTTCAATTCAGTCTGGGAAAACGCAATCAAGCCCGCGATTGAAAACGATTTGGAAGGCGGAGGAAAATACAAGGCTCATCGTGTGGATGTTACAATCCTTTCCGGCAGCATTGTCACAGAAATTTTTGATGGAATTGCTCATGCGACATTGATTTTCGCTGACATCTCAATGATGACGACTGAAGTTTGGAAAGGTCAACGAAATGGCAACGTGATGTATGAAATCGGGCTTGCCACAGCCATTAGGCCAGAAACGGACATGGTCATCTTCAAATCTGACAACGAAGACATCAACTTTGATTTACTTCAGATTCGGGTTCGCAAATATTCAAAAGATAACTTAAACGAGGCGAGGCAAACGTTTTCCAAATTTTTGAACGGTGCATTGGAAGCAAGAAAGAATGCGAAAAGTCAAATTACAAAATATACATGGTCATTACTTGACCAAGATTGTTTGAGTTTAATGCTCCAGCGAGGCGACTACACACCATTCGGCCAAAAATCTAACGCTGATATTGCAGAGCGACTTACAATTCGCCGGTTGTTGGAACTTGGAATTATTCAATGTGAACACACCGGTGGTTGCACTTACCATTATGTTTGGACTGATTTTGGTAAAGCGGTTACAAAAAACCCGAATTCGTCAACGACCCAAGTTTAATTTTTAGAAATGAAAGTCACCCTTAACTGGCTCAAACAATACGTTGATTTCGACTGGTCGCCCGAACAACTGGCGGAGCGGCTTACCATGCTTGGCCTCGAAGTCGAAGGAATGCAAAAGCTCGGCGGCGAGTTCGTGGGTATCGTCGTTGCCCAAATCCTCACGCGCGACCCCGTGCCCGGCTCGGACAAGCTCTCCGTCTGCAAGGTCAACGACGGCAAGGGCGAGCGCACCATCATTTGCGGCGCGCAGAACCACAAGCCGGGCGACAAGGTGCCGCTCATCCTGCCCGGCGCATCGTTGCCGCTGAAGCCCGGCGACAAGGAACCGTTCGTCATCAAGGAACGAAAAGTTTTTGGCATCACCAGCTACGGCATGATGTGTTCGCCGCAGGAACTCGGCCTGCCCGACAAGGTGGACGGCATCCTCATCCTGCCGGCGGACGCCAAAGTCGGCCAGCCGTTCGCCGAATATCTCGGCCGTACCGGTGGCGACGTGGTGTTTGATCTCGAAATCACGCCGAACCGGTCAGATTGGAACAGCGTCATCGGCATCGCCCGCGAAATCGCGGCGGTGACGGGCAACAAGCTGAAGATGCCAGACGTTTCGGAGGGCGGAGCTCCGCGACGCCCTGACTCCGAAGCAAATTTAGGGGCTCGTGGAACTCGCCCCTCCGAGAAAACTTCCGCACTAGTTTCCGTCCGCCTCGATGATCCTGATCTTTGCCCGCGTTACACCGCACGCGTCGTCAAGGGCGTGAAAATCGGGCCCAGCCCGGACTGGCTCCGTTCGATGCTGGAAAAAGTCGGCATCCGCAGCATCAGCAATGTTGTGGACGTGACGAATTACGTGATGATGGAAATCGGCCAGCCGTTGCACGCGTTTGATTATCATCTCATTGCCAAAGGCAAGGACGGCAAACCAACCATCGTTGTCCGCCGCGCGAAGGCCGGCGAAGAGTTTATCACGCTCGATGGCCAGAAGCACAAGCTCGGCACGGAGAACCTGCTCATCGCCGATGAGCAAAAAGGCATCGCGCTCGCCGGCGTCATGGGCGGTCAGAATTCCGAGATCAAGGACAACACCGTGGATGTGCTCATCGAGAGCGCGTATTTCTCGCCCACCAACGTCCGCCGCACGAGCAAGACCCTCGGCCTGCGCACCGACGCCAGCTACCGCTTCGAACGCGGCGCGGACATTGACATCAACGACTGGGCTGGCGCGCGTTGCGCGCAATTGATTCTCGAAACCGCCGGTGGCCAGCTCGCCGAAGGCCTCGTGGACGCCTACCCGAAGCCGGTCGAACCGATGCAAATCACGCTGCGGCATCACAAGGTGAACGAGTTGCTTGGCATCGAACTTCGCCCGGAGGAAATTGAATTTTACCTCAGCCAGCTTGGCCTCAAAATTGTCAATCGCAAGGCGCGCCCGGTTGGTGCGGGCGGCCCGCTGGAACCGGTAACGTTTCAAATCCCGACGTTCCGGGTGGACCTGAAACGCGAGGCGGATTTGACTGAGGAAGTCGCCCGCCTGCATGGCGTTGAAAAAATTCCGGCCACACCACCGCGCGGCGCGTTTGGCGCAAATGCATTCGACGCCGTACACAATCAAATTGCCGAAGCGCGGCGGATTTTGAGCGGGCTGGGCTTGAATGAAGCGCAGGGGCAAACGCTCGTGTCGAGTGCGGAATTCGGAACGCGGCCCGTCCTCCGCAGTAGCTCTGCTACGGAGGGTGGAAGTGCGGAATCCGTGATGCTGGCGAATCCGCTGAGTGCGGACATGGACGTTTTGCGGCCAAGCCTTCTGCCCGGCCTGATTCATTCGTTGCGGCACAACGTCAGTCACAAAAATTATGACGTGGCGTTGTTTGAAATCGGGCGGGTGTTTGCGAAAGGTGGGGACGCTTCGCCGAAGCGTCCGGACGGCTCGGCGAGCCGTCCCTACCAGGAAGAGCGCCGGGTGGCCATCGCCCTTACCGGCCAGCGTGCCCTGCCCTTCTGGAGCGGAGGCGAACGTGACGCCAAGTTTGACACCCATGATTTGAAAGGCGTGCTGGAGGAATTTTTCGACCAATTCGGTTTGCGCGGAATGACCTTTAGCCGCCGTCCTGATTCATCGGAACTCTTTCTCGAATCGGCCACAATTCAACTCGGCAAGCAAACGCTGGGCGAGTTCGGTTTGTTGTTGCCCGCCCTCGCAAAAAAATACGATTTGCGCGACGCCGTGCTGCTGGCGGAACTGAATCTGGACCCGCTGCTCGCGCGGCGAAACCCGGCCAAATCCTTCAAGCCGTTGCCTCAATTTCCGGCCATCCGCCGGGACGTGGCGATGATTGTGCCCGAAGCCACGACGCACGACGCCGTGTTGCAGGTGGTAAAGCAAACCAAACCGGTGAATCTGGAATCAGCAGAGTTATTCGACGTGTTTCGCGGCAAAAACGTGCCGGAAGGACAAAAGAGCCTGGCCTATGCGTTCACCTATCGCGCTGCGGACAAGACATTGACTGATGCCGAGGCAAACGCCGCACACGCCAAAGTCGTGGAAGCGTTAAAGTCTCAGTTGAAGGCGGTCGTGCGGGAGTAACCCAACCGTTTTAACGCGGCGATAACTGGCAGGCGGGATGCATGGATTGCCGGCATCCTGCAAATCTGGATTGAAAGTCACTTCTCGGAGGGCTACAAGGAGTTGACACGTTTAATCACAAACCACAAAGGGAACACTTATGAGCATCAAAATTTGCCGCAGAGTCGGTGCCAGTATCGCGTTGTGCCTGACGGGCCTTTGGGCTGGGACCACAACGGCGGAAGCGACGCCGGCAACCAATTACCAAGGTGCCGATGCCATTCTTCGCCAGGCGGCTGAAAGCAGCAACCAACCGAAATCAAAGGAGGAAAAATCCTCTCCGGCGGCACAACTGCGCGCGGATTTGAAGGCTTTCAAGCAACAGTCCGGCAGCCTGGCGCCGGCGGAAGCGGCGAAACAATGGCTGGCGCTGACAGACCGTCTGCTGCAACTAAACGAGACGCCCGCCAATTACGGCCAACAGGGCGGGATGGCCAAATCCCTTCAACCGGAGGAATTAGTCGAGGCGCTGCCGCCACCCGCGAGTTGGGCAGAACTGGCCAAGGCCATTGAAGCGCGCCCGGCGGGCGAAGGCGCACAGGTGTTGCAGGGGATTGGCTTGCGGTTGCTGGCGCACACCCTTCTGGGTGACACGACCAAGCGGCGGGAAGACATCGCTGCCTTGGAAGCCCTCGCTGCCAAGGCCAAAACCCGGCAGGCCTACTTTTACAATTCCCTGTTTGAGGAACTAAGCAGTTCCCTCATGGCCACAATGGACAATCCCGATGCCGTGCTGCAGGCATTGGGCCGGAAACTGGCGGCCCAACAATCCGAGGACAGCTTTCGCTATCAATCCAGCCTCCAAGTCCCGGACCTTGTTCCGCTGGTCGGACCGGAAAAGGCCGAGGCATTTCTCCGGCGCGCCCTGGTCAAATCCACAGCCCAACTGAATATTGACGCCGGCACAGCCACCGACAAGCTCGCGCAGAAACTGGCGCTGGAATTGATCAGCGAATTGAAAACACCGCAGTGGTCGCTGGTCAATTCGCTGGAGTCGGTGGACTTGTATGAAGCGATAGAAAAACGCTTTGCCAAACCCGAAACCAATGAACCCCCGGCAGCCGTTTCCGATATGCCTTCAGTGTCACTTCCGACCGATTCTTTCGGCGACTATGAAAAGAAGAGCGCCCGGATTTATTATCTGCTTGGCCTGATTGCCCATGGGCGCACGGCTGATGCCGTGGCGGTTGCCAGACAGTTTGAGAAGGAAAACGACGCTTACTTCCCGAATGAAGTCGTCCGGCAGATGGAACGCGCCGGTTTTGTCAGCCAGCTCAATGGTTTTTTCCATGAACTGTTGCAGCAAAATCCGGATCTGCCTTTTTGGGAGGAGTATGTGCAGGTGGCGGCACACGCGGGTCAAACCGCGGAAATGGTCAAGCTGGTCCAGACTGCTATTTCCAAGTCCGGCCTGAGCAAAGGCCAACGGCTGCATCTGCAACAATTGTTGTACCAGGCGTTGCTGGCCAACGACGAAGTCGAGGCCGGGGTGGCCCAACTTCGCCGTTTGATTCAAACCAATGAACCGGCATTGGCCTCGTCGGGCCGCTATGAGCGTGAAAACCGCGGCGATTTGGCATTGAAGCTGGTGCGAATCGGCCACCTCCTCAATCATCCCGAATGGTTGGAGGAGGGCATCGCCGCCGCCAAGGCGGTTGTTCAAAAACAGGATGAACAGGATTATTCTCCGTGGGGAAACACCACCGCCCTGTCGTTGGCGATGCTTTTGGACGATCTCAATCGGGGCCCGGAGGCAGAAGCGGTTCTGGCCACGGCTTTGTCCAATGCCGTCTCGAAGAAGGCAAACCCGCGAATGTACGGTTACGAAGGACGCTCCGCTCCCGCCACCCGGATTCTGACGGCGCTTGCCCGGCTGTATCACCACGCCGGACGGGATGCGGACGTGTTGAAATTATACGATAACGCACCCTATTGGGGCGCAAAAGACCTGGCTGATTTGAATCCACGCCAAACCGATCTGGAACGGCTGGTCTCAAGTTACGACTACTACAACCAACAGCATGTCACCGTCCCTGTCGGTTACTACTGCGCCGCGGCGCTGGCCAAAACCGGACACACGGCGGAAGCGCGCAAGCTGCTTGAGCCGCTGTTCGACCAATCCCCGGGCTGTGACCGGCTTTATGAATTGCTGCTTTCGTTGGATGAAGAAAATGCCTCCGCCACGCTGGATGCTCTTTTCGCCCGCGACCAGTTTGAGGAACGACCGTTGATCTGGAAAGCACACTGGTTGCGCACCCATCAGCATCTGGCAGACGCTGAACAGGCCGCGCGGAAAGCTATTGCCATTGACCCCACCGACGGCGAGGAAGGCCCCGGCGACCGCATCCGCGCCTATGCCGAACTGGCGGAGATCCGCGCCGCCCGGGGTGACACCAAGGAGGCAGAAACTTTGCGTGGCGTCGTCAAATCCGTGCAACAAGCGGAATTGGCCGACCAATTTCACGCCGCCGGCCTGCTCAAACGGGCCGTGGCCATGTATGAGGATTCGTTGAACAGCTTCGCGGACGCCTATTGCATCCATGCGCGGCTCGCAGTGCAAATGTCCGACTTGGGACGACACGACCTGGCGGAGGAACATTACCGTCGCGCCTACGAATTGATGCCCGACCAGTTTGGCCGCATGGAAAGTTATTGTTTCGGGTGCGAACGCGCGTTTGACGGTGAACGGGCGCAAGGCATTGCCGAGAAGGTGTTCACGGAACTGGCCCAAAAAACGCCGAACAAACCGCAGGTGCATTATCTGCTGGGCTATCTGCGGGAGGAAGAAGGGCATTACCCGGAAGCGCTGGCCAGTTATCGCATGGCGGTCAGGCTGGATCCGGATTATCTCAATGCTTGGGAAAAAATCGAAGGCATCAGTTCCCATGTATTCCAATCCGCCACGAACCGCGACGCCGTGGTTTTCAATCTTCTTCGACTGGATCCACTGGGCCGTCACACCCATCCGTCGTTTGAGGTGGTCTCCGATCTGGCCGCGCTCTGGCGCAACGTTGCGATCGCCGCCGAGAAGTGTCCGGCCAAACCCGAAAGCCTTTACCCGCTGCCAGCCAGCAAGGCACAAGTTGAAAAGCAGGCGGCGCAAGCCAGCGAACAAAACCGGGACATGGAAATGGAATACCGTTTTAGGTCGCACGAACTGGAAGAAAGAATCACTCCCGGCAAGGCCATCGGGCAAAATGGATTTGTTCGTGCCGCCCAAGAGTTGCTTGGCAATCAAGCTGCCAATGTCATGAACGAATGATGATCCTTCCTCCCAAATCATTTCCCCGTGCGATCTGGTTGCATGAAGCGGACAAATCTTTTCTGTTCATCCCGCCCTCCGGCATATGATAAATATTCCTGCCGGACGGTTAAGCACTGGCCAAAACCACGACAAACATGGCACACGAAGAATGGTAACAGCATTCAATACACAGTTGCAGGCGGTCGTGCGTGAATAACTTCGCGAACATCACCCTGCTCGGCAAAGCCCGCTTCGCGTCGCCGATTCCACACTCGGTGAGTGACGCGGCGCGCGCACCGTTGCACATTGTGCGGACGCCAGGCGTCACGCCACCGGAGGAACTCCTTTTCGAGATGGCCGGCCCGCGCGAAAAACTTTTCTTCGATCCCAAAGACACCATTGCCGGCATTGTCACCTGTGGCGGGCTTTGTCCCGGATTAAACACCGTCATCCGCTCCGCCTTCCTAGAATTGCACAATACGTACGGTGTGAAGGAAGTGCTGGGTTTCCGCGACGGTTATCACGGACTCGATCCGGCGAATGGATTGGAGCCAATTGTGCTCAATCCCGACTTCGTGGAAGACATCCACAAGGAAGGCGGCACCGTTCTCGGCACATCGCGCGGCCCGGTGGACATCGGCAAAGCGGTGGACAATCTCATCAAACGCGGCGTGAACATCCTGTTTGTCGTCGGCGGCGACGGCACGCAACGCGGCGGTTATGAGCTTTTCCGGGAGGCGCAAAAGCGCGGTCATGCGCTGGCGGTTGTGGGCATTCCGAAGACCGTTGACAACGATGTGCCGTATGTTTCGCGCTCTTTCGGCTACCAGACTGCGGTGGAGGAAGCGACCCGGGTCGTCACCTGCGCCCACACGGAGGTTCACAGCGTCCAGAACGGGATCGCCCTCGTGAAACTGATGGGACGGCACGCCGGGTTCATCGCCGCAGCCGCCACGGTGTCCAGCCAGGAGGTGAACTTCTGTTTGATCCCCGAAATTCCGTTTCAGCTGGAAGGCGAAGGCGGATTCCTCAACGCGTTGAAGAAACGCACGTTGAACCGGGCACACGCAGTCATCGTGGTGGCCGAAGGCGCCGGACAGGACCTGCTGGAAAACAAAGGCGAGGAACGTGACGCTTCGGGGAACGTCAAACTCAGGGACATCGGCTTGTTCCTCCGCGAACAGATTGAGTCTTACTTCCGGGCGGAAAAAATTCCAGTGGTAATGCGTTACCTAGAACCTAGCTACATTATCCGGAGCGTGCCCGCCGATGCGGAAGATGCGATTCTGTGCGACCAATACGCCCGCCATGCCGTGCATGCCGCGATGGCAGGCAAGACCGGCCTGGTGATTGGGCTGTTGCATGACCACTTCATCCATGTGCCCATTGAAATGCTGGCGAAACAGGTAAAACGTGTGGATCCCAACGGCTCCATCTGGCACGCAGTGCTGGCCTCCACCGGCCAACCCGCGCGTTTTGAGTAATGCCAGCCCTTTTGGTGTGGTAGGTAGTCCCGCGACTTGCCTTGCCTATTCCGTCTGGACAAACGGCGGGATGGGGCAATCCAGCGTGTCGGCGACGGCACGGAGCAGTTCGGCTTCGCTTTCCGTCATCACACCATCGGCGCCGACCGTATAGACACAGGCTTCGATCAAATTCTTTTTGATGGTCGGCACCGCCAGCGCAAGGCGGTTGAGCGCAGCGTCAATCTGGTCCACACCGCATTGCCCGCGCGGCAGCAGCGCCAGATCGGCGCCGTTCGGCGCGCGCAGATACGGCGCACCGGTTTCAAAGGCTTTTTGGATTTCGACGGCATCGCTGCTGCCAATGTTGGCGAGTGCGGACAGCACGACAGCGCAATCTGGCACGAGCGGCTTGAGCGTGTAATATTGGGCGACCGGCGGACGCGCCCCGCTGAATTGCAGCGTGAGATGGCGCAGAACGATTTTTTGCAACACGAATTCAAACAGTTCAATTTTTCCGTCGCTTTCGATGAGCCACTGGAGCGTCTGCGAAAATCGACTGAACTGCTCCGCGGTCATCTGCCGCAGCGCGCCCAGCGCGAGGTTGACGATCGGCAAGCGCGCGTGTGTGGCGGCGGATGAAACATCGGGAAACAGCGTAACCGTTTTCTGATAAACCACCGGCTCAACCCGTTTTGCCAGTTCGGCAAATTGTGCGTCCCGCAATGCGGGATCCGGACTGAGCAGCATCGCGTAAATCAGCGCAACGGCATCAAGCGGTTCGCGCGCCGCGGCTTTTACACTGTCGGGCAGTGAATCGCGCAAATTTTCGGCGTATTTGAGATGTAACGGCGTGGGATTGCCGAGATTCGGCATGACGGAACGCGAGCGGATGACCGGCGGTTTTCCAACGTCGCCGGAAGCGAGAATTGCGCCGCCCAACACTGTGCCGAAAATATTCGGCAGCGGCGGACGCGTCGGTTTGGAAATTCCCTCAGGCGGCTGGGCGCGTTCGTCGTAGCGGACATACGGAAATTTCCCGTCAAAGTTCGGCTCAAAGACGCGGATGCGGGCCACGAGTGGCGGATGGGTTTCGAGCAGGCCGATGAACGGCTCGGACACGCCGTTGCCGAAAAACATGTGCGACAATTCCTCGGCGTGGGCGTGGCTGACGCGCGAACCGTTTTCACCCAGCCCGCCGATTTTTTTCAACGCACCGGTGATGCCGCCCGGATTACGCGTGAATTGCACGGACGAGGCGTCAGCCAGAAATTCGCGCTGGCGGCTGACGGCGGCCTGGATGAGCCGTCCAAAAAAAACGCCGATGTAACCGATGAGCAACAGCAGCAGACCCAGCAGCGGTAATGGATTCTGGCCGCGCCCGCGCCCGCCGCCACGCGCGGTTTGCAAAAGGACCCGTCCGATGATGGCGAGACAGAGAATGCCAAAAATAATTCCCATGAGCCGCAGGTTCAACCGCATGTCGCCGTTTAAAATGTGGCTGAATTCGTGGCCGATGACGCCCTGCAATTCATCCCGCGTCAGCAGTTTTATACAGCCGCGCGTCGCGGTGACGGTGGCGTCACCGGGCTTATGGCCGGCGGCGAAGGCATTGATGCCGTTCTCCTCGTCCATAACATAAACCTGGGGCACGGGCACGCCGGAAGCGATGGCCATTTCCTCAACGACGTTGAGCAGCTTGCGCTCATCGGGGTCAGTCGTGTTGGGTTTGACGAGCCGGCCTCCCATCATTTCCGAAACGACGCTGCCGCCGGCGGAAAGCGACGCCGTTTTGTAAAAGCTGCCGATGCCGACGATGGCGAGCGTGACAATACTGACGCCGAAGAAAATCTGCGAATTCCAAAGGGCAAACTGCGGCTGCCCCTCTTCGTAATAATTACGATGCTGATGCGCTTGCACGCCGGAAAAAACCAGCAGCACGGCGACGTAAATAGCGGCAATCATGGCGGCGACAGCCATCGCAAAATAAATGACAAGCCACTTCGTTTTGCGATGCGCTTTCGCCTGTTGCTCGAAAAAATCCATATTGGGAGGGACGGCATTTTGCCGTCCCAAAATTAATTGGGGACGGCGACACGCCGTCCCTCCCGCAAATCACTAAAAGGAGACTTTCGGCGCGTCCTTTTGTTCCGGCTTGTCAACGACAAACAGTTCCGCCGGGCCGAAGTTGAACATGCCGGCAACGAGGTTGCTCGGAAACACTTCGCGGTCGGTGTTATAAACCATGACCGAGTCGTTGTAAGCCTGCCGCGCGAACGAGATTTTATTTTCCGTGGAGGTCAGTTCCTCGGTGAGCTGCATCATGTTCTGATTGGCCTTCAAATCGGGGTATTGTTCGGAAACCATCATCAGGCGGCTCAACGTGCCGGCGAGGCCGCTTTCGGCGGAAATCAGGTTCTTCATGGTGCTGGCGTCGCCGGGATTGGCGGCGGCGGCCTGCGAGGCGGCGTAGGCGATGTTGCGCGCCTTGGTGACATTTTCCAGTGTCTCGCGTTCGTGTTTGATGTAGCCCTTGGCAATCTCGACCAGGTTCGGAATCAGGTCGTAGCGGCGCTTGAGCTGCACGTCAATCTGCGCATAGGCGTTTTTGTAGCGGTTGCGCATCGTGACGAGTTTGTTGTAAACGCCGATGACAAAAGCGATGAGTCCCAGCGCGCAAACCAGCACAATAACGGCAATAATCAGTCCAATTCCGATGGCCATAAATATCCTTTGTTGAATTTGATTTACAATTAGGCCAAAGCCCGCCAACCGGCAATGATAATTTGCCCCTCTTTTTGGAATCGGTTCGCCGCTTCACGGCTCGACCAGCACCGGCATCCCCACCCACACCAGCTTTATTAAATATTCCGCGTCCCAATTCGCCAGCCGGAAGCAACCGTGCGATTCTGTGCGCCCAACCTGCTCCGGAACCGGCGTGCCGTGAATGCCGTAACCGGTTTTGTCCAAGCCAATCCATACGACGCCCACCGGATTGTTCGGGCCGGGCGGCAGAATCAATTTCCGGTTCAACTGCCGCGCCTCGGGCGATTCGGGAAACAAGTCCGGGTCGAAGGTGTAGTTCGGGTTGGGCGCAACGACCGCGACATGCAATTCGCCGACCGGCCGTTTCTCGACGTTCGCCGCGATGCTGCACGGAAAATGCGCAAGCAGGTTCGTTTCCGCGTCGAAGGCCTCCAAAAACTTGTCTGCCAGATGGATGACAGCGAACGCCGCCTTGTTCGACGCCGCAGGATAATCCACGTCGGGAACCTGCAAAACCGTGCCGGCCGCGGTGTTCGTCCAGTTGACGTTCAGGTTCAGCCGCCGGATCAGTTCGGGATGCGAATGGCTTTTTTCCGCGACGAGCTCCAGTTCCGTTTCGTATTCCAGCGCCGTTTGTTGCGACTTGGCGAGCCACGTTTTGCCGAGTGGCTGCAACCGTGCGAGGTCGCTGGCCGTGACCACATAAGTCGTCACCAGCGGCACAGCGAGCGTGAGCCGGGCGCGCGTATCCGCGTTGAGCGCGCCGGTTACCGGCAAATGTTGGGTTTCCTGAAAAACGGCAATTGCCCGGCGCGTTTGCGAGCCGAGTGCGGCGTCAATCGGTCCCGACGAAATCGCCCGGCGCGCCAGGGCCATCTGTGCTTCAAACACGTTGCGCACCGGACGCGGAAAATCAGCCGGCGATTCGTGAGTAACGATAAACGGTTGCAGGCGCGGCGCCACGGCCTTCGCCGGCGCACGGACAACTTTGGTTGGAGGATGCTCACGATGCCACCAAAACCACACCGCGACCGCGACCACAGCCAGCGCCAACAGCCAGCGCCAGCCGCCGCGTCTTTTGCGATGCGGGCGGGACGACGAAGACTTATAATTGCGGCGCACGCAGAGATTAAGCCACAGGCCGGACGGCGACCCAAGACCGAAGTCGGCCTCAGTGCAAGTTCAGGACCGCGTCGCCGATCAATTCTGCGGCGTCATCGAAATTGACCAGGCCCGTGTTGATAATCATGTGGTAAAGCAGCGGATCACTGATATCAGCGTTAAAATACTTTTTCATGTAACGTTCGCGACCGTGATCTTCCTTGAGGCAGAACTTGCGCGCCTGGTCCGCGGTCACGTTGAACTGGTGGTATTCTTTGTGAGCATATTCGATGCGTTTTTCGAGCGGAGCCACCAGGCGGACATGCAGCACGTGTGGCAATTCGGCGGTGATCACGTTGCCGCCGCGGCCGATGAGGATCACGTTGCCCAACCCGGCCAGCTTGAGCATGGTCTCGGTGGTTTGATGAACAATCGTCTCCACCGACGGACGCACGCCGAACAACTCCGCCAGAATGTCATCGATTTTCGAAATGGTGTTCTCGGGCAACAACCTGGCCAGGCGGGTCGGCAGGTTGTGGTCTTCGAGGACCTTGTCCATGAGATTTTGGTCGAACACAGTCCACGGAGGAGCGTCCTTGGGCGAGCGGGATTGCAGGTATTCGGCGAGTTTTTGGGCGACGGCGAGCGCGCCGCAGCCCGCCTGCCGGGATATGGTCACGGCGCGGCGCACGCCGCCCTCAGCATGAGTTCCGGACTTCCCGCCGTCCTGTAGCTGGCTGTTGATGAAGGACAAACAATGTTCAAGACCGGCGCTCTCGATCATAATGACCTCCGGGGTTGTTCAACCGCTGGCACACCTGATTCGTCGTCGCCGGCATTCCATTTCCAGAATGCGGCCGGTACGACTGATTTCAACGGTGCCAGAACGATTTGATGATGATTAACCATTAGCGGCGGGTTTACGGTTTGGCAAGCATTTCGTGGTAAGCGCGCAAAACCGGGTCCAGCAGCGGCGACGGCGCGACCGGTTCGCCGTCCAGCGTAATCACCGGCACAATGCCGAGCGCGCTTTGCGTGATGAAAATGCCCTCGGAATTCCGCAGCGCCTTGGGTTTGATGACGCATTTGTTCGTCGGCAAGCCAAGCGTCCGGCAGATTTCCAGCACCACCGCGCGCGTGATTCCGGGCAATACTCCGCGACCCGTCGGCGCGGTGCAAATGTTGTCCTGATAAACCCAGAACAAATTGCCGCTGGCCGTTTCCGCCACTTCGCCGTTCGTGTTGAGAAGCAACGCTTCGTCCGCGTCTTTTTCCACAGCCTCCATGCGCGCCATGATGTGAACCAACTTGCTCATCGTCTTGAATGACGACAGCGGATCGGCTGCCGGAATGCGATAGGACGACGTGATGAGTCTCCACCGGACCGGATTTTCCACATCCATCGGCGGCGCGGCGTGCAACGTCATCACGACCGTTGGCTGGCTGACAATCTGCGGCGTGTACCCGCGTTCACCCGGTCCACGCGTCAACGTCAAGCGCAGAACCGCCTCGGGCATCTGATTTTGTCTGATGAGTTGCCCGGCAAAATCCTGCAGTTCCTTCGGCGTGAACGGACATTTGATTTTCAGGAAATCCGCGCCGCGCGTCATCCGTTCCAGATGCTGCGCCATGCGAAATGGCCGCCCGCCGCACACACGCATCGTCTCGAAAAGCCCGTCGCCATACATGAAACCGCGGTCGTTGACGGGAATGACGGCCTGGGCTTCGGGCACAAATTGTCCGTTCAGAAAAACAATCATGGGTCTCAATTCCTAATGGTCTTTCAACTATCCGAAACGCTGCGCTTCCGCGAGCGGAAAATCAGAGCGTATCGAAAACCCCCATGATTTGTAGGAGCCGAGGTAACGAGGCTCAAATCAATCTCACGTTTCCGATTTTGAAATGAGTCTTCTCACGTCGGCTCCTACAATTTATCGCCGCCAGAAAACCCGCCGCCTTCGCCAGCGTTTCATCGTATTCCGCTTCAGGAATTGAATCCGCCACGATGCCCGCGCCGACGTGAAAATACGCCGTCCGCTCGTGGCAAATCGCCGTGCGGATGATGATGTTCAACTGGCTTTCCCGGTTGAAACCGAGATAGCCAAGCGCGCCGGTGTATGGCCCGCGCGCAAGCGGTTCCAGCTCGTCAATGATTTCCATCGCGCGGAATTTCGGCGCGCCGGTGATGCTGCCACCGGGGAAACACGCCGCCAGCGCCGCCAGATGCGTCACCTCCGCGCGCAACCGGCCTTCCACCGTCGAGACCAGATGCTGCACCTGCGCAAACCGTTCGAGCCGCGCCAGCTCCGGCGTCTGCACCGACCCAAACTCGCACACCTTGCCCAGGTCGTTGCGAAGCAGGTCGGTAATCATCACCAGCTCGGCGAGTTCTTTCGCGCTGGTTTGCAATTCATAGGCAAGTTGCGCGTCGCGCGTCGGGTCGGCGTCGCGGGGGCGCGTGCCCTTGATGGGCCGCGTCTGAATGTGCGAACCGCTCAAACGCAAAAACAATTCCGGTGACGACGAGGCGATTTGAAAGCGGCGGTGCCGCCTCCCCACATCGCAATCCATGAACGCGGAAAATGGAGCGGGTGAAACCGCGCCCAACTGTTGAAACAATTCCCAACCCGAAAAATCGCACCGGGCGGCGAGCCGCTGCGAAAGGTTCACCTGATAAATGTCCCCGGCCATGATGTAACGCTGCGCGTGTTCGACGGCGGAAAGGAAATCGGCGCGGGACAGATTTGATTGAAGGTAGGGCGCGCCACTCCGTGCGCGCCGTTCGTGGGCAAGCGTTCGTTCAACGGCGGGCAGAGGACTGCCCGCCCTACCCGCCACCTCGGTCGTCAACGCCGATTTCCAAAATTCCATCTGTTCCCCTGCCCGCTTTTCACTGCGCGAACCGTCGGCGGCGAGACCGGTCGAAACGACGAATGTTTTGCCGAGGTGATGGTCGAACACGACGAGACTGTCGTAAAAGCCGGCGTGGCAATCGGGCAATTCGAGGTCGTTGACGGCGCGGCGCGGGAGTTTCGGCTCGGTGAAATTTTTCAAATCGTAACCCCAGTAACCGAAGCAGCCGCCCAGTGGAAACGGCAGATCAATCTCGTCCAGCAATTCGCAGCGCGCCAGCAGCGCGTCCAGAATCTGCCATGGATTGCCAAATTGAATGTGACGAGTGACGGGTGACGAGTGGCGGGTGATTTCGCAGCGCGAGCCGAAGGAGCGGAAAGTGAGAAATGGTCGTGCGGCAACGAACGAATACCGCGCCGACAGCGAGTCGAACGACGACGTGCGCAGCAAAACGACGCCCGGTTCATCCGTCTCCGCTTCGCTGCCACGCGACAAGCCACGCAGACTTTCGACAAGCGATTCCGGCGTGTGGGCGGTCGTAATTTCCTGGATCAGCGGGCGCATCACAACGCAGGGAATTTAACCACAAATGAACGCAGCCGGCCAAATCAAAGCGCGCCGCCGCGTCATCGCCTCACGAACACCAGGATCAGCAAATCAATGGCGAAAAAAATCACGATGATGGCCTCCAGCCACAATATCCTCTGCTCGTTCACCTCGGCGTGAAAGACGCTGTAAAGCTTGTCCAGTTGGGCAAGGCGTTGTTCCACGCTGGCACGCCACTGGTCGAGATAAAAACGGTCGCGCGCGCCGAGATAGACGCGGGCAAGATACCAGTCGCCGAAAAATTTGGTGATATGCGTGACCTCGTCGGTGAGCTTCGCCACGTCCACGCGGAAACGGCGCAAATGGCGGAGGGTCTTGGAAGCCCCGCCAAACAACAGCAGGCGTCGGCGTTCCAGATCGTCGTAGGCGCGGTCGAGATACGTGTCGAGGCGGCGGTCCATCACCCGGAATTCCTCCAGTTGCAGATTTGCCAGTTCCAGCGCGTACAACACGTCGTCCACGTAACCCGTCAGGTCCGCCACCAGCGCCGCGTCCCAGTCAATCACCGCCAGATCCGTGTTCTCGAACGAGCGCTGGATGCGCAGCACCTCGCCCACCTGCGCCTCGCTCAACCGGTCCGCCGGCGTCTCCGTGAGCAGACCCGCCACTTCGCGCCGCTGGTCGCCCAGCCAGCGGTTCACGTCATCCACCCCGGCCAGGTCGGTCAGGCAAAACACCGTGTAAGCCTCCGGCGGTGGCGGAAATTCCGTGCGCCCCACCATCAAATCTTTCAGACCATCACAAACCTCCGCGCAAAGCTTCATGGCCACCGTGTCCAGCGTCAGCCCGTTCTCCAGCTTCGGATTGTGGAACGGCATCAGGTCGGCGAGTGCGCCCACCTCAAACGCCACCCGCAGCATCACCGTGACCACGCCCACATCGTAGATGCGAATCAGCCGGCGGACGGGCACGCCGTGCAATGGGGCGGACAGCGGCGACGGCTCGATGGCGAGCGGTTTGTAGAGCGGCATGTCCTTCGGCAGCGTGCGGTCCATCCGGATTTCAAATGGAAACGGCTTTTCCGACAAAATTTCCTGCACCCGCGGCGTGATGATTTCATTCGCCACATCGAACGCGTAAAGATAGACCACCTCGCCTTTCATGCTGATTAAAACCTACTCCCGCCTCATGGTTTGTCGAGGTGGGAGAAACGCCGTGGTCGGGGCTTTCGGCTTGGCGGAGCAGGTCCGGCAGCCATAGAATTTGGCGACCTGTCAACCCAAGACAACAAAATATGGAATCCTCAGCAACGTTCAATGCCAGGCTGGTTACCAGTCCCTCGGAGCGGGTGTACCGGATTTACGTAAAGGGAAGCGACCTTTTCTTCATCCAACTCGCCGGCTTCAGCCAAACCGCGGAGGTCCTCACGGTTCACTTCGGGCTCATCGGGCTGCTCATCGGGGAATCCATGAAACGGCGGGCGAAGAAGAATGCGGAGACCACCCTCCAACGCGCCGGGCAGGTGGACCCGGAAGAATTGCTCCGCGAAAACAAAAATAATTTCAAGGTTCATATTCCCGAGATTCGCGAGGCGGCGATTGACCCGCCGGCCCTGTTTGCCATGCACGGCAAACAGGCGGGGCGCTGGAACTTCTCCCTGCGGGACGGCAGGAAAATGCGATTCGAATTTGAAAATAGCGACGAGTTGAAAGCCGCCCTGGACGTGCTCCCGCGATTGCTAAATGCAACTCTGCGGATAAATGTGGAGTGGAATGAAATCAAAAAGCGGTTTCAAAAGATAAAACACCACCCTTGACCTGACGCCACATCGGGCCGGGGCGCGGTCAGGCCGCTTCGGGCCAGGCACCGGATTCAATCTTCAAATTGGATTCCTTCATGACGGTTCCATCACGTGAAACGAAGGCAACCTCCACCTGGCCCAGTCGAACAAACAGCAGACGCAATGGCTCCTCCTGCTGAATAAGCGAGAGCAGACAAGTCATAAGCGCCTCGTGGTCTTCCGGGGAGCCAACAAAGCTGACGGTGAACTCCTCGCAAGCGTCGCCGAACTTCTTGTACCACTGATAGAGAGTGTCAACCATCAATCCAAACTGTGTCTCGACATTATCCCCGGGTCGGATGGAAACCGTAAAGCCAACCCCTTGGAGTTCGCGTCCGTCCTTCTGTATCGTCTTTCTTCCGGCTTTAACCATGTCAAGGACGAGGCACGAAGCCCATTCGAGTCAGGATTTCCTGCCCGCGCTTTGACTGGACAAACTGGACAAATTCCCGTGTCGGCGACGATTCCTTCGTCGTGTCAGTATAAAGGTGGAGCACACGCGCGTAAGGATATTGACCTCCATTCACCGACGCGATGGTGGGGGCCACACCCCCGATCGACACGGCCCTAACGCCGTCCTTGCTGCCCAGATCGATGCTGGCATAACCAATTCCGTTCGCATCTTGAGCCACCTTCTGGATGATTCCCAGGTAATTGGTAAACGCTTTCAGGCCCAGGGCATAAGGCTTGTTTTCCATCGCCAATTCCCGAAAGCCCAGATAGGTCCCTGAAATTTCATCGCGGCTGCACAAATGAATCGGCGCATCCGGCCCGCCCACTTCTTTCCAGTTTGTGACCGCTCCGGTAAAAATGTCCCGCACTTGATCCCGCGTCAGGTTCCCGATGGGGCTGCCGGCATTGACGATGACCGCCACGCTGTAAGCGCCGATGACGTGATCGTTAAACTCTACATCTCGATCCTTGGCCAGTTGCACTTCGTTCGTGCTCACCGGGCGCGAAGCCGCGGCGATGTCGCATCGCTCAACCATCAATGCCCCCATCCCATACGTGGTCCCTTTGTATTCGGTGTCAAAAACAACTGTGGGATGCTCCTTCCGATACTCCGCAATGAGCCGCGGGGCCAGTTCTTCTCCAAACGTGTTCGAGCCCCGGATGATGATTTTTCCCGGGTTTCCACAGCCCGCGACCACCACCCCGAGCACCATTAAACCGAGGCTGCCCGCGAGTGTGATTCGGCGGAGATCAAAGCAATCGTTAATTATTTTCATGACGCACCCTTCTGTTCACAGCAAAACATTTTCCCGCTGATACTCCATCCGTTGCGGCCACCAGTTCAAGGAAAAAATTCGCGTCGTCGCAGCGGGCCGGCCCGGCGGAAAGTAAAGCGAAAATGGAAACTCTACCCAAACTCCGAAGTTGCCGGTGGGGGCGGGGCGGATGAGGCCCTGTCGGAGTGCGCCCGTCCTCGGGCGCAGCAACTGGCTTCATTCAAACCACGGAATATTTCCAATCACTTGCCCGCCCCGCCTTGCTGCGGCCGGGACGGCCGCACTCCGCCAGCGCAGAGACTAACTTGGGAGTTCGGGCTTTATATCAAGGCCCCCCACCGGCCCCACCCCCGCCATCGATACCACCATCCCCAATAATGCGTATCAACGGCAGGAACATGGCGATGACGATGCTGCCCACGACAATGGCCAGGAAAATAATCATGACCGGTTCAAGCAGCGACGTCATGGCACTGATGGCATTGTCCACCTCCTCGTCGCTGGTGTCGGCGATTCTCATGAGCATGTCCGGCAGCGCGCCGGTTTGTTCGCCCACATCCACCATGCCGGACACCATCGCCGGGAAAATCCGGGATTCTTTCAGCGGCCCGGCGATGCTCCCGCCCTCCTTTACGCTGTCGTGGATATTGGAAATCACGCCGCCCACGATGACATTGCCGGCTGTTTCCTTCACGATGGTCAACGCCTGAAGGATTGGCACGCCGCTGCCGAGCAGGGTCCCCAGTGTCCGGGCAAATCGTGAGAGCACCACCTTTCGGCAAACCGTGCCAACGACGGGCAGGATCAGTTTGAAGCGGTCAAACCATCGCCGGCCGCGCCGCGTGCGAACGAAAATCGGCAACACAACCGCCAGGGCCAGCCCAACCATTCCGACCGCCGGAAAGTGACTTTTGAACACATCGCTGATTTTCAAGACCAACACGGTGAACGCCGGCATGGGCCGGCCATTGAGCAGCCCATCAAAGATTGCTTGGAACCGCGGAATGACAAAAACCGTCAGCAGCGCGAGGATGCCCGTCGCGACCACCAGCACGGCGACCGGATAAAACATGGCGGCCTTGATCTTGCCTTTGATTTTCAGCGCCTTCTCCATGAACTCCGCCTGGCGCCGGAGCGTTACTTCCAAGACGCCGCCTATTTCGCCCGCCTTGACCATGTTTACGTAAAGCGGGCTGAAAACCCTTGGATGCGCCGCCAGAGCCTCGGACAACGTACCCCCGCCTTCGATGGCCGCGGCCACGTCCGTGATGACGCGCTTCAGCGCGCGATTCTCCGTCTGCTCCTGCAGGATGCACAACCCGCGCATGAGCGGCATCCCCACTTCAATCAGTGTCGCAAGCTGACGGGTGAACACCGCGAGGACAGCCGGTTTGATTCTTCCGCCCGGCATTCGAACCTGCAGTTTGAGCCTTTGGGGAACGGCAAATGCCCCGCTTTGCCTGCGCCGGAACGGTGTTGGTGGCGCGACCCTGGTCGGAAACAACCCCATTTCTTTAATCCGCCTCAACGCCTCGTTTTGATCGGTGACATCCAGCGTACCTTGGGTCTTCAGTCCGCCGGCATCCACAGCTTCATAACAATAACTGGACATAACAACCTCGTATCAGGCCCTGCCCCGCTGGCAGGTGCTCTTGCTGGTTTGGACAGTGCCCGGATGACTTTGTCACGCCGCCAATATGTTTGCAGTCATTGGTCGTATGGGTATGATGGGGACGCAATAACCTTATGAGCGTCGAAAACATGTGGGGGGAGATCAATGCCCCCGTCAACCAGAGAACTCCGACGTCGATTTTACGCGAGCAGGCCTCGATTTTGAGCCAGCTCACCAAGGGCGTTTTAATCGGCTCCATTGAGCAGGAACCGACCGCCAACAACATCCTCATTTACAATTTTGCCATCACGGCCCCCGCCATCAACAATCATAAATTTTTGATTCTCACCCTGCAATACTCCATTACCATTTATCCCCTGACCTTGACCGACCACACCGTTCATGTGCAAAGACAGTGCTTAAATGAAGAGGGCTTCACGTCCGCCCTCAAAAACATCCTGTCCTCCACGCAGGTCAATCGGGTCATCTCCGCCCTGTTGATTCAAAGCCGGGACAACAAGGAAGTTTAGCCAGCAACCGCGCCCAAAGACGTAAACATCCTTGTTCGAAAATCCTTCGGAGGGACAAGTTATATAAGTCCCTGACTGACCGGAGAAGTCTGGGTCTCGCGGAGTTCGCCACGTAACAACGTAGCGCAGGCGTCCCACCTGCCTTCGGATGAATTCGACGGCAAAGCAGGCGAGACGCCTGCGCCACCTTTGCGTTTCTGCGCCCTGGCGTCTTTGCGTTGAAAAAAATGTTCACGGCAGACGCCAGCTACCGCTCCCGACAGGCAGCGAAAAAAGAAGGCGCTGGTGAAGAGAGTCCCAGCGCTTGTTATGCGTTACTTGCGGTCTTCTATTAGTTGCGTATGCATCAGACCATTCATTCCTAATTTCGTCAAAGGCGATTCGGAAACAAAACGGTGACATTTGGGAAAACTCAAGCATTTCGCCCCTCGCTGGGAGTAATTCACCCCTGTAAACCTCCAATTCGTCCCCAAAGCCTTTTATTTCGACCCTTATAGGGTAAAAAAAGGGCCAGTCTGGCGATAGCCTTGGCTGTTTCCAGGGTGAAAACCATGAAAATGGAGCAGGACATAAATATAAAAGAGCCAGCGACGTTGTCACTATCGGCCAACCGGCTGGTCTTGGCCACAACTGGTCTCGCGGTTGCGTGCCTGGACGATCTTTATCTGCGTTCCGGGACCGCCGTCACATACAAATCCGTCTCGCGTTGGAGCCGCCAGTCATAATCCCTGAACCTTATGCAACCGGTTGCCATTTACGGATGGAAATGCCTGAAGAAGGACGAGCACGTGCTCCTCAAGCGCGTTAATAATCACCTGGCCAAGCACCGGCAAACGATCACCCAAACCAAAGACCGGAAGATGTTCGACGGGTATCGACCGTTCGTGATCAAGTACTTTTATTGGAACCTGAACCAGGCAACGGGAACCTGGTTTGATGTTTACCCGAATGAGGACTTGAAGGGACAATACTTTTTCCCGGACCACAAAGATTGCGGCTGGCTCATCCATGTCCGGATTAATCCCCGCCGGCCCGCCAACATTATCCCGGAAGAATCCAAAACGTTTGTCCGGGAACTTCTCGACTCAACGATGTTCGAGCATCGTGTCATCAAGGAAAGCAGCGATTGGTTCGAGGGCCTTAGTCGCGGCCACATCGGTTAAATCTGATTCAATGCGAGGATTTAACGCGAAGGCGCAAAGGGACAAAGGCGCAGGGAAATACTCTCTGAATCTTTGCGCCTTTGCGTCTTTGCGTTGAAAAAATGCTCACGGCAGACGCCAGCAGCCGCGTTCTTGTCACGTCCAAGCGTAGCGACCCGGTTCAACGTGGCGACCTGCATCCGCTGTCACACACCTGACCTACATTCGCTGACACTTGGCCACTCAGGACCAGCCCGTTTTCCGTTTTCGTTCAAGAGGGGTTTTTTTGGATTATGCCTTGAGGCCCAGGAATTGCATTGACGCGCAGCCAAAAGGGACTAGGCTGCAATACGACTTCACCTTGCCACGTTGGCCCACAGACTTCCGTCTCTGCGGCAATCAGGTGATCACCGGAACACCGAACAGAAAGGTCAGCACAATGAAGGCAAAAGAGCAATTCGCGTTGGCGCTTCGGATCATTGGGGTGTTGGGCATTATGTACATCCTGCGGACGTTTGTAAGAAATTGTTCGCCCACAATCGTCGTTCTGATTCTCCGGCTGGTGTGTGCCGTCATCGGCGTGTATTTGATTCGCGGCGCGCCCCAGTTGGTAAGGTTCGCCTATCCTGAATCGACCCCGGAAACGCCGGAAAAAACGAACGCCTGATTGGGCGGTCGAATCCGGCCAAACCAGCGGGCAATGAACCTCAACCGGGCGTTTCGTTTCCCGACAGGTCGGGATTGACATCAGCGGCGCGGCGCGACGAGTGCGTTTGATGTTGGCGGAGGGGGAGCACACGCGCCTCGCGTGTTGTTCGCGACGCCCCGTCGCGAATGCCCGGGGAAAGATGTTCGACGCGGGGGCGCGTCGAACCGCAGCCGGGGCGGCCGCGCTCCCCATTTGAGCTGATGCCCGTTTGTGTCAAACTCGGAACCCGTTTTGGGCTGATGGAACTTTTGGAAGAGAGGCTTTAACGCTTGACTTCACCCCATTGAGTAGATATAATAAACTTACTTATGAGATGGACTAAAAATCCGGTCAAACGATTCCAGCTTGCCCAACCAACCGCTCTTCTGTTGGCCTTGATAAGCGCTATTGCTCTTGATTGCTCTTCGGTTTTTGCAGCGCCGGTCATCGGGACGCAGCCAGACAGTCTTTCCACCAATGTCGGTTCCGCCGCGACGTTCTCTGTCGCTGCCACCGGCACTGGAACTGTGACCTATCAATGGCAGTTCAATGGCACGGCCATCCCCGGTGGCACCAACGCCACCTATACCGTTACCAGTCCAACCGTGGCCGACGTGGGCGCGTACAAGGCCGTGGTCTCGGATGTCACCGGCTCGACCATCAGCCTGCTGGCAATCCTTACCATCAAGCCGTCCATCCCTGCCACTATCTTTGACATCACCACCTACGGCGCGGTGGCGGGCACGAACAGCGCCGGCACGCCAATTGACAATGCTTCTGCCGTCCAGGCCGCGATTAACGCCGCCAATGCCGCCGGAGGCGGCGTGGTCAGAGTGCCCGCCGCGACGCTGCCGTTCGTCTGTGGTCGGCTCACCCTTCTGAGCAATGTCAAACTCCAGGTGGAATCGGGAGCTATCCTCCAACCGCTGCCTTACGGCCTTTATCCTCTGGGTAGCGGCCGCTACGACGATTGGCTCACCGCCAGCGGCGCGCATGACATCGAAATCGGCGGCCTCGGCACGATTGATGGCAACGGCCAGGCATGGTGGGATGCGTTCAATGCCAACCAGAACATGCCCCACCGCCCTTACCTTATTAAACTGAGCAATTGCACGACGCTCTACGTCCATGACGTGACCTTGCACAACTCCCCGATGTTCCACCTTGTCCCGAGCGCGTGCACGAACGTCACCATCGATCAGGTCACCATCACCGCGTCCGGCACAAACCCCAAGAACACCGACGCCATCGACCCCTCCGGAAGCAATATCCTGATTGAGAATTCCACGCTCGCCGTCGGCGACGACAATGTCGCCGTCAAACCCCAGAATATCTTCTGCCACAACATCGTCATTGTGCACTGCACCATCGGCACCGGGCACGGCATCTCCGTCGGCGGCCAGACCAACGACGGCTTGGACGACATGCTCGTCGCTCATTGTTCGATGACCGGCACCGACAACGGTCTCCGTCTCAAGGCCGATGCTTCGCAAGGCGGGATGGTGCGGAATATTTACTACCTGGACATTCGGATGACTAACGTCGTCTATCCCATCGTTTTCTACTCTTATTACCGCGAGATTGGCAATCCGGGCAACACCGGCACGACCGGCACGATCTCACCCACGACCTACAACGCGACCCCGCCCGACTCGCTGACGAGTTCGACAATCTCCTACTGGAAGAACATCACCATTGACGGCCTCACGGCGATAGGTGCCAGTGGCAGCAGCATTATCTGGGGACTGCCCCTGGCCAATCCGACCAACGCATTCATCTCCGGCGTGCGGTTGAACAACGTCTCGATCAACAACGGCAGCGGCGGCTTCAGTCATATCTCGCTCTACAACGTTTATGACGTGCAACTTTCAGGCACGAATCACATCGCGTCGTTCACGACCTACAACGCTCTCGCCCTCATATTGCAGCCGCAGAACCAGACCATGGGGGCCGGAGGTGGCGCCTCATTCACCGTGCAGACCGTGGGCACGAGCGGCGTGGCGCCGGTGTCCAATCCGGCCTTTCAATGGTATCGCGAAGGGATCGCCTTGACCAATGGCACTCAGAGCGACGGCACGGTCATCATTGGTGCCACCACCGCTACGCTCAACCTGTACGTTGTGAAGCCCGGCGCCGCCGGCCAATACACGCTCATGGTCTCCAACTCGCTCGACGCCTATAACACGATCACAAAAGTGCTCGTAGGCAGAAGCGCCCCGCTCCTCACCCTCTCGCAGCCCGCCGCGCTTGTGGTGACCCAATCGTTCACATCGTGGGCGGCGGCCGCCGGGCTTTCCGGCCCCGACGCCGCGGCCACAGCCGATCCCGATGCCGACGGCATCGTCAACTACGTGGAATACGCCCTCGGTCTGTCGCCAACAACGTCTGACGCCGGTGCCCTGCCAAAGCTGACTCAAGAAAATGGTCAGATGGTCTTCCGTTTCACGCAGCCAAACTACGTGATCAGCACCAGCTACGTTGTGCAGTCCTCGACAAATCTGTTGAACCCGAACTGGACGCCTGCGACCACGACCATCGAATCGGTCACCGCAACGACGCAGACGTTGAAAACCACGCTGCCGTCAGATCTGCCGGCGCTCTTTGTCCGTTTGCTCATCACGTCGCCGTAAAGGGATAAAGTCGCAAGGAAATGCCTTCCGAATTTCTGCGTCTCTGCATCAAAAGGCAGGGTCGCACCGCCGGTGTTCAGTTGTCAAGAGATAGGTAACAGGTGTTTCAGGACATGGGTAACACTTCGCCCGAGACGTGTCGGACTGGGAATACGAAGGGTAAGGTTGTGTTTCCCGGGAGATTCAATTCCCGAATATAC
>Ga0208321_1000369_pt1 | contig 32773 bp, 33 predicted proteins | sample June2015DPH_4_15_FD_184692 | JGI IMG/M metagenome (GOLD analysis project Ga0208321, IMG submission 184692) | Peatland microbial communities from SPRUCE experiment site at the Marcell Experimental Forest, Minnesota, USA - June2015DPH_4_150... | ecosystem: Environmental > Terrestrial > Soil >... | reverse complement strand
TGTCAACCAAGGAGATATCTCATCCGCCAAAGCGAGCGCAGCACGAGCGGAGGAGGCTTACTCTTCTATGAACTACACAGATGCGATCAAGAACAGTGTAGATGCTCTACTCTCAGCGGCTAGGGCGAGCTCAATTGGGGCCGGATTCATACCCGCGTCAGTCTTCCGAACGATCCAGCTGATCGGCGCTTTCGTTTTGGGCGCACTGATCGCATACCTCGTGGTCCGAAGAAGAGGGAAGGTTAGAGCACAAGTGGCCCCCACGCAGACTGCACATGTGAGTTATTGTCCTACGTGTGGCAAGCCACTGACCTGGATCAACGAGTACAGTCGGTGGTACTGCTACACCTGTCGGAAGTATCAGTAGTCAGGTCACGAGAAAACACCATATAAGCTGTAGGTCGACAACCCAGGCTGTGATTGTTTTGCCGCGAATGGTCAAGGCATTCGAGCTAATTCGGGCGCGAACAGGCAAAGAAGACTCGCTCATGCAACAGCTCATGAAGTTGCCCCAAGTGAAGGAGACTCACCTTCTTGCCGGCAGCTGGGACATCATGGCAACGCTTGCTTTCCCAGAAGAGCCAGTTGACCCGAGAGAGCGAATGCTTGACGTTGTGACAGACAAGATACGGAAGATGCCTCTTGTCAGGGACACAAACACGATTGTGCCGGCAATATCTAAGATGCGTGAGATGCACTTGGCTCGTCCAGAGCGACGAGCATACGCGTTCGTCTTCATAAGTGCCAAGCTAGGCAAGAGTCAAGGTGTGATGAATGCGGTGATGAGGTACAATGAGGTCATGGAATCGCACCTTCTACTTGGCAAGTTTGATGTCCTTGCTGTGCTGGAGTTCGAGAAGGGAATTGTCCCGCCGGTTCCTGAAAGAGTTGCTCGCATAGTGACGCGAGAGATTGCCAAGATTAAGTACATCACTGGCACGGAAACCCTCTGTCCGATAAAATCTTTGGTGAAGGACTAGCCGACTGCCGCAGAACTGTTACTGTAGGGAGTCAGCACATTTTCTTGAGAAGCCCGTGCAAACCTTCCTTTCGAAAGCCAAGTTCGCCGCTGTCGGCGAACGGTCGCTTTGAACTATTCGGGAAACCGCCCTTTGGCGGGTGCAGCCTGAAGCATGGCTCTATTCCCATCTCCCGCAATCTGGCAAGTGTGACTTTGCCAGAGTAAAGGCCGAAGACAAGCTCACTCATCCCTGCAAGATCCGACTTCTCCTTCACGAACTTGGAAGTCAGACCCAAACCATCAGGCGTTCTTGCTCTATTTGATAGCAGTAGCTCGATATCCTCCTTCCTAGCCTCAGCCCAAGTCACGTGGTCCTTGATGCGTTGGAGCATTCCTCGCACAGATGCGTCGTCTCGAAGCAGGACCGTACTGTATCGGCTCTTCATCCTCAGTGAGTTGAGCGTCAGCTCTTCAGGATGCTTGACGGTTGGTCTGCCGTCGAGACGGATCGCAACAAGATAACGTTCAGCAGGCTCATGTTCCCTCTCAACTGGTTTCTCGGCCGGTTTGGATGGAGGAACCTTCGGGGAGGCACGTCGTGGCCTTGCAGTCTTCCTTGCAGGTTTCTCGGCCTTCTTCTCTCGACGGGGATGTGCCACCTTCGTTTTCTTGCTCAACTATCTTCAGGCCTTCTTCTCAAAGGAATGTGCAATCTTCTCGGTCACTTCGTCAAAATGCGCCGGGATCTCCTCGGGTTTGAGTTTGTGCTTCAAGTAGGTAGCGAAGCGTTTTTGATACAAGTCGGGTTTCTCAGAAAGCAGTTTGCCGTAGGCTGCTATGTGCTCTCCTCGTAGCCGTTCTTTGGCTGGAATCGTGTCGTCGCCGTGGGGGATCTCCATTCCGGAGTCCACGGCTCCGCTCATTGCCGCGTACAATCGTGATCCTGTGCTGACTGGTCTTGTTCCGACATCTAGTATTGCCTTCTCGATTCCTTTGCTCTTGGCTCTGTACCCTGCCAGGCGTCCTGTGAGATAGGCTGCAGGAACGTTTCCTCCCGCGCCCTTCCAAGCGTATTTCTTCAGCTCGGATGAGTGCGCAGAGGCGAGGACCAAGTCGCCAGTGGCTTTCGCCTCGACCACCTGGACTGTAACGTGTTTGTTGGCAGGCCGCACAACTAGTCTAGGTAGGCCGGACAAGACTAGGCGTTTTCTCTTGCCGTAGTCGGTTCTTGCGTCCCTTCTTCTTCGGTACGACAGGTTGTATTGCGAGCCTTTGACCATCTTCAGTCTACTTCCGTCAATCATCTAGTATACATATGCTAGTAGTCTGCCGCCGACCTTGCGTTCCTTTGCGTCCCTTTGTGAGATAACCTCGCCTGGGCTACTTACTATTAGCAGCCCCACTTCCTTTGAGGGCAGGAATCGTTTCTCCCAATCCTCGATGCGGTCGGACTTGACGGAATACCGTGGTTTCACGACAGCGCAGCTGTTGATGCGGCCGAGGAGCTGGATTCTGAACTTGCCCGAGCGTCCATCATCGATGTATTCGAATTCTCCGATGTAGCCGTTCTTCTGCATCACGCGCAGGACTTGACCCATCAGTTTGGAAGCTGGCCACACAAGGCATTCGCGCTTGTGCCTGCGTTCATTATTACTGATTGTTGAAAGTGCATTGGCAAGGGGATCTAGCAGTGTCAATTCAAGCCTACTCCGTGCGTTTTCTCCTTTTCGACCGGCCACTCTGTCTGGCTGCTATTAGTCCTACCTTTCGTCCGGGAGGTGTGTTCCTACCGACAGTCGTCGGCTTGCCAGCGTGCTTGTGACGTCCGCCGCCGTGCGGGTGCGAAGCTGCGACCATGGCTTGTCCCTTTGTAATGGGCCACAGTCGCCCTTTTGGTAATAGCCAAGCTCTTCTCGCTCCAGCTTTCATGAACGGCTTCTCAGTGCGGCCTGCACCGCTCACGACACCGATCGTGGCTCTGCAGTTGTCCGGCACAAAAACCGAGGTTCCTGAAGGCAACCGTAGTTCCGTTTTGCCTGGTCTGTGTGCGACGACCATCGCGTAGCTGCCTGAGGCTTTTGCCATCTTGCCGCCGTCCCCCGGTTCTCTCTCAATACTGGAGATCATTGTTCCTTCGGGTATCTTGCCTACTGGGAGTATGTTGCCGATTTCGGGGGGTGATTCGGCGCCCCGGGAAACTGTCTGGCTGACTAAGATCCCTTCTGGCGCGTTGAGGCAGCACGACTTTCCGTCGGAGAACTGCACAAAGGCTAACGGTGACCCTCGGCCTGGGTCGTGAATGATGTCGACAATTGTACCATCCACTCGTCCGGCACTATCTGTGGGTGTCAATGGGGGATACGAGGCAGGAGCGATTCTCCGATAGATATGGGCTCTGAATACGGTGCCCCCTCGCCCTCTTCTCTGAACGCGAATTCGTAGGCCCATCCATTTTTCCTCAAGACGACCTGTACCTTCTTGGCTGCGAGCCGTTGCTTGCTCCAGAGGACCGGTAGCAGAGTCTTTCGATGTCACCCTTCGGACTCAAAATAAACGTTGCGGTGATAGGTTCTGTCCAACCTACGGGAGATGTTTCTCCTTGTCAAGTGTCGGGAGATGGCTCTCAAGGATTGGGATGTTCTGTCTAATCCTCGGGGCATGATTTCGGCACTAGAGCTGCAAATGGTCGGGACATGAGCGAGTGGCTTCAGTAGTCTTCTGTTGCTTTGTCGTCTTTTAGTTTCCTCTTTTCTGGACTTTTCGACCAATAGAGAGGGCGACCAGAAGTAGAAAGCTGAGATAGCCCAGAGGACTCGACGCACCAGCATCCGCTGTTCCCAAAATCGTAGTTGTGGTGGTGTAGACCATGCTGGTACTTGTAGAGGTCGTCGTGGCTGTGTAGCTGGTGACTGTCGTTGTGAGAGTTGAGAACAGATACTGTGTGGCTTGGACGGTTGAGGTCGCTGTGGTCGGAACCAACACAACCGTTGTGACAGTCGGGATCGTACTCGTCGAGGTCTCCGTGCTGGTGTAGCTAGTGGCAGTTGTCGTAAGAATGGATGTTAGTAACTGTGTGCTCTGTTCAGTTGACGTCATTGTTAATGGAACCAAAGCAACAGTTGTGGGAATCGTGCTTGTCGAGGTCGTAGTGCTAGTATAGCTAGTGAGGGTCGTGGTAAGAATTGAGGTTAGAAACTGGGTGCTTTGGGCGGTGGAGGTAATCGTCAGCGGAACCAAGACAACAGTTGTGAAAGTCGGGATCGTACTCGTTGTCGTAGTCGTGCTAGTGTAACTCGTAACCGTCGTTGTCGTGGTTCTGTATGAGTATGAAGTCGAACTCTGCGTGACCGTCAGAGTCGTGGACCGCGTTGTCACGGAGAGTACCCCTTGGTCTACGAAGGGTCCCACAATCTGTGGGGTGTATCCATAGTAGGTCCATCCGTTGTAGAAGTCTTGGATGGAATCAACATGGGAATTCCAAGTTCCCGGGTTGTAGTAGGCGAATACGTTCCAAGAATAGCCTGCTCCTAGACTCAGACTTCTGCCTCGGCTGCTATCATACAATGCCCACAAAGCATTCGCCACAGCAACCTCCGATGCATCACTACCGATGTATGAGTGACCATCGTTATTGGTTGGAGTCCAACGGAGATCCCAGTAGATTTGGTTGTAGATATTGGCGCTCTCGTCGTAGATGGGACTATTGAGTGCGGTCTGTCCAAAGTAGGTGGGCCAACCTTCGGACCAAGCGAAATTCGGGTCAGTAGTCTGTCCCCAGTAGTGTCGTCCTCCACAGCTGGTACAGACCCAGCGGTTGCCGTAGACTTGGTAGAGAGCTGAATGTCCGTACTCATGGAGAATTACACTAGGCACCCACTCATCGCCGTCGCCGCTATCCTCAGAGGCAATATAGATCGAGTACCCGCTTCCAGCTGTGGCACTCGTCCAGTCGGGAGAGTTCGGCTGGTAGGTGGGTTTCCAGTAGAAGCTGACCTTGTTGTGTGTATGACCAAGGCTTTGTGCATATAGAAACCCCGTCACCGCTTGCTCGTGTATGTACCAGCCGCCACGATAATCTCCAATCAGAGTTATGATGTAACCCGCGGAGCCGGTTATGTGAACGGTACTAGTTTGAGCCGAATAGGTCGGGTTTGGCGAGTCTGGCGACAGTACGTTCGCCGCGAGACCGTCGTTGGCCCACAATTTCCAATAGAAATCATCACCAAGAACGCCCACATCAACGACTGCTACGAATTGACCAGAGAGGTCAGTAACTCCAGAAGCGACTAGGCTATCGCACAAGCCCAAACAACCTACTTTCCAGACCTCGATGCTCACCCAGCGCAAGTTAGTCGTCTGTGCGGTATCCCTCAACTGCGTTTGCACTGTTGCAGCTAGAGTCACACTTCCCGGGCTCTGGGGGTTGATCGAAAGTGGCGAATTGTTGACCGCTGTTACAACTGAAGAGGTTCGAGCGTCTGGGACGCGGACAGCGGCATTCGTCTCCATTGTCGAGAGCGAGTTACCGCTTGATTGCAGATCGATTTGTGTTCCTCGTTGGAAGCCTGTGTCCGATCTAGCGTAAACTCCAATTGCCCAAGTTCCGTCCTTGGTGACATTCACAGAGAAGGGAATAGCGACCACGGAATCCTGCGGGGGATTACCGACCCACGGCTTCGACATATTACTTGTGAGAAGCACGACAGCAGACGGCAGCAACAGGCCTATTGTGACACTCCCAAATGATGCCCTCGGAATAGTCTTGACCAGCAAATCGGCCGTCCGACCTTTGGAAGCAACCAATTGAAGGCTCACATCAATCGGGGGTAAGACATCAGTTGGGACCCCTTTTGTCAGCACATTCACGCTCCGCGCTGCTGGTAAGGCCGCTGTCGAAACGCTCACGAACAGCAGTAGGAGAGCGAACAGAGAAGAAAGACCCAACTCAAACGCTTAGTTATGGCTTGGCAAAGTCTGTATTTATCACTTGTCAAGCTCGATTTGGAAATGAATGTAACCGAGGCAGGCTATTCTAGAAGACACATGCTTCTCTGGTCTCTCGGCGAGAACGGCAATCGTAAGCGGATTTCCATTTCCATCAGTGACCGAAACGATTCTTCCAGATGCCACCTTGAGATAGTATCCAAGACCCACGCCGTTGCCATCTTGGAACTTGACAATGAAACCAACTTGATACGAGTCATATGACCCATGTGGTGGAATGTTCATCCAAGCGTCAAGAGTGACTTGCTGACCGAGAACTAGCCAGCCCTCCCAGTGGTTGACAGACTGAGGCTGACCCAAGGCTGTCGCACCGAACACAACATCTACGACGGCGAACCTCGTTGCATTGGAAACATAATCCAACTTACCCTCGGCTTGGGCCGCTGTCTCATTGGCAATGTGCAAATGGAAATCGAGCCTCACCCAACTCCAAGCAATACTAAGCGGAGACGACGGGTTAGTCAGATGATAACTTCGCGCACCTAGAATGACTCCACTTTCCTTGGTCGAGTACCATGCCACGCATATTATGCCTACGGCGAACAAGACGAGCAACAGTAACCTGCGGTTCAATCGGATTCCCATAATGAAAATGCCTAGCCTTTCTTCAGCATCTCATCTTGCGGAGAAAGAACATTAGACTTTCTCTTAGGGTCACGAACCCGGCTGGCATTCTGGATGAGTGTTAGCCACTTGTCTTTGCCCTCGACTTTGATTCCGCAAGCCTCTGCTGGAGTCTTGCCCTCTAACGCCTCATGTGACCGTATGTAGTTGTGGAATATCTGATACCCTGTCAGTATCGGAGTATCAGGCTTCTTGAGGCCACGCATGACTTTCTCTCTGTCTCGCACTTCCCCGTTCATGCGCTCCATCTTGTTGTTATTGTGGGTGCCGTCAAGCGTGATCTTGCGTATGTGGTGCGTGGTCAAGGTGGTGCTGTTTGTCTGGTACTCTTTCATGTACGCTTGATGATAAGCGGGTAAGCCGTCCGTGATGAGTAGCTTCGGACGCTTCCCCGCAACCGCCTTGGCGAGTTGGAACAGGTGTCTGGCATCATGCGTGTACTTGCTATCCGCGACCTCTTGAGCGATCCAGAACCGCGTCTCATCGTCCATCATAGCGAACAGATACTTCAAGTCGCCCTTGACTTTCAGATAGAGTTCGTCAGCTCGCCATACAGGTGAGACTTGCGGAGTAATTCTGTCTAGGTACTTCTGCATGAGATCGGTGTATTTCCTTATCCAATTGTACACGGTCTGGTGACTGACATTGATGCCTTGAAGTCTGAGAAACTTCTGCACCTTCCGCAGAGACTCACCTGTGAAATACAGTTGAAGCGCACTCGTCACCACCTGTGGAGTAGCTTTCAGTCGCTCGAAGCCCAAGTTCCTAACGAAACGCTTGCCACACGCCTTGCATGTGAAGCGTTGAATCGCTCCGTTCTTGTTGTGCCGTAAGCCATCCCTTGTTATTGTCGGTGACCCACAGTAGAGGCATATCTGTGGGTCTAGTGGCTTGATGATGACTCGGCTTCTAACCTCATTCCGAAGCGCAAGCGAGAACTCGACAGCCCAAATATGCTTACACTTGGTGTTGCGGTAGATGTGGTCTGGGCATGAGCATTCCCAAACGCCGTGGCGCTTCTCGACTGTGTAGACACCGTGACCCGATTGCGAGTTGACATGGTAGGTCAAGCCCTCGACAGGTTCGACTTGACCCGACTGGTAGATGACTTGACCTCTCATCGCTCGATCTTCGTCAACTCGTTTCTCCAACCAGTGGCGCATCTCTTTCACTACCGCAATATTGCGGCGTAACACAAATATAAGGGTTGCTGCTATATTGCAGCATGTGAGATGGGATGGTACGCAAGGAAATACTCGGAACCTCAGAACGCAAGATCATAGAAGCATACTTGAAAGGGGAACGACTGAAAGGCTACACAGCCGTCCTATTCCGCATTCGCAGAATCGGATTGAAGGCCATCATAGAGGGATGCGAGAAAGACCTATCCCTGCTCAGGAAACTTTTGCAGAGAGAGGCTGCGCGGTCTTCCGTTTGAAGACTTGAATGCCCGTGAGAACGGCAATGGTGGCAGTTGTGATTGCGAAGGTTTCAGCCGCGTAATTGAGGTTCCCGTTCAGGTAGAACCACAACGAGACACCGTAGGTTATTGCTATCAAAACGATTCTTGCCCAAGCACTAGTGGAAACTTTGCTGAGTTTCTCAAAGAAACCGATTGCTTCGTCTTTCAGGATGAAAGCGGCAATCAATTCACGGTCTTTGACAAGACGGCTCTCATCCTTCTCTTCCGTGACGGGTATAGGTTTCGTGCCTTCCTTGGGAAAGGTCAGGATCTCGGTGATGTAAAGGGTCTTCTCGCGCAGTAACTCCTTTGCCACATCTGGTGCCGTAATTTGATACTGTTCTTTCACGAAGGCTGAAATGATGATTCTTGTCTCGTTGCCTGCTTTGGAAAGTAGCATGAGAACTTGGTCGCTGTCAGATTTTGGTGTTCGCAAGAGTAGTCCTTGCTCTATCTCAACAGGGTCCTTTTGCAAACCGATTATTGATCTATAGTCATCATTCATTATACAGTCTTGCACCTCCGAAACGCTCGCTTGAACGACAAGGCATCGTACGGGTAGTTTCTTCGGATCAAAGGCATATCCGAGAGCACTTGGTGTCAGTGCATCGTCTACAGCAGCACCTAATATTGCGAGCAACACGAAAAGGAGGCCCAAACCGTCGCCTAATGAGAAGAACCAATTGGGAACGAGATTCCAAATAGGGAATATCACAAGGAACCAGCCCGCGCTCAAAACCTGTATGTAAGATGGAGGCACGATGATTCTCGTCGGTGCCAATTCTGTCGTCAGTGAAGAGAGGATTATGGGCAGCAGGACGAATGCGACAGCAAGAAGCACAAGCGCAATCCAGTTTGCGACTTGCCCAAGTACCGCTGGCCAAGGCAAAGCTTGGAGAACGAATACCAGAAAAGTGAGCACTACCACGTTAAGCGCCGCCCCCACAAAGAGATTGAGAACCCAGGCGAGAAGCGAATAGACTTGTGATGGCTCTACTGGGGCATAGCGTCTGTCTCTCATAACCTAGACCACTCCAATCTCTGTATGACAGACTCTTAACATCTTCAGCAATGAACCATCTCCCGATTTTACAGCGTGATTTGGCTCCCGTACTTTTGACAGGGCCCGGTGATAGAGATGCGGCACTGGTTGGAGAAGCCTGTAGATGAGGGGCGTGCGATGAGAGGTCAAGCAATATGCCAGGTCGGTCGAGTGGAAACCGTAGCTCATCTGACCTACCATGTCAATTCGCAGTCCGGTAATGGCATCTACACTGTCGAGAAGCGTCATGGCGTTTGGGAGTGCTCATGCCCTGACCATATCTACCGCAAGACCAAGTGTAAGCATATTTGGGCTGTTGAGTTCTCGCTCGCGCTCAGAAACGAGGTCCAGAAGCAAGTCGTCATCAAGCCTTTGGATCATACGATCTGCCTGTTCTGCGGTTCGCAAACGGTAGTGAAGCATGGTCTCAGACGCAACAAGAACGGAGCGATTCAACGCTTCACATGCAAGGCGTGTGGCAAGCGTTTCGTTAGGAACTTGGGCTTCGAGCGACTGAAAGCTACTCCACAGGTGGTGACGAGTGCGCTTCAACTGTACTTCACAGGTGAATCTCTCCGGAATGTTCAACGATTACTGAATCTCCAAGGCGTGAATGTGACTCACCAGACCGTCTACAACTGGATCAAACGGTATGTCGCTCTCATGCAGAAGTACCTAGACAAGATCACGCCGCAAGTTTCGCCTGTCTGGAGAGCGGATGAACTATACATCAAGGTCAAGGGCAACATGAAGTACCTCTTTGCCATGATGGATGATGAGACAAGATTCTGGATAGCGCAGGAAGTTGCTGACAGCAAGTACACGCATGATGCGAGGCACCTGTTCCAACTCGCTAGGGCGGTTGCGGGGAAGCGTCCGAAGCTACTCATCACAGACGGCTTACCCGCTTACCATCAAGCGTACATGAAAGAGTACTAGACAAACAGCACCGCAACGACTGCCCACCACATACGCAAGATTACCCTCACAGGTGAACAGAACAACAACAAGATGGAACGTCTGAACGGAGAAATCCGTGACCGCGAGAAGGTTATGCGTGGCTTGAAGCGCGACGACACCCCAATCTTGACGGGCTATCAAATCTACCACAACTACGTTCGACCACATGAAAGCTTAGACGGGAGGACTCCTGCCGACATGTGCGGCATCAAGATCAGAGGCAAGGACAAGTGGTTAACATTGATCCAGGACGCCAGCAAATCGTCTGAACGCAATCATTGAAGGATGCGAACATGACCTTGCTATACTCAGAAGACTTGGCAAAGGAGAAAGCGAACGCGGCTGGGCTAGCATTTCAGTCGAGTGTAATGTTTATCGAGAATTTCAGAGCCAATTTGTTTCCCCAGTTGACCATGTAGCGCCACCAACTTGTTGCATACTGACTCGTTATAGGCAAGTATGTATCGGAGGTCTATGATTGTATGCCCATCCTCGATCTTGGTAAATCTGTCTGAGATATTCTCATTCTTCCATGCATGATATTGTTGCCTCAACTCCTGTAAGTTGTCCCAAATCGTGGAATAGTTACGCCTCAAGCATTCTTCTAGCTCGAAAGCCAAGTCGGGTGGCTTCTCAGCAAGAGGCAACATATCTTGCTGGTCACGAAACCGAACAATAGGCAGTTGCACCCATTTCTGAAAGGCATTCCAGACTTCCCTTTTCCTTAGATCAGCTTGTTCGCCGCTATCCGTCTTCCCTCCACCTTCGACCGACTCTACCACAGGCTTAGGTTCACGTAGAGCGTAGAGAGCGAATACCAAGAAGAAGACGATTGTAGTACCAATCCCTAGCCAGTATGAGAATATTGTAAATTTCGGATTGAAAGATAGCACATAGAAACCTAGCAGAAGAAACAGACAGAGGCCGCCGACAAATCCCACCACGACCCTGTGGTGGCTCCTCATGCTGAACTCTGCGACCATCGCGCACCCAATCAGGGCCATACAAACGCTAAGTACGCCACGAATCGAGTCAGCCGACAGTAGTACATAGCTGCTGCCGAAGAAGAGGGAGACAACCACAATCACGACAGCAAGTATCGCTGCTGGGATAGCCCATTTTCTACCAAGTGGCGTGGCCTCCTCAGACTCGCCCAACGGCCTCGCCAACCAAAGGTATGTGTCTGAGTTGCTTTCGTCATGAGGGATAAACGATGAATGTCGTGGAGACTGTCTGTATGGCTTGACCGGAGATGGAGATGGTTATCGAGTAGGGAGTGCTTGCCTTCTCCACCCATACCGAAAATGCCCAAGCTAAGTCGGCCTTCTCCTTTAGCGCCCTTTGTGAGGACTATGGAAGCCTTTGCTCTCTGAACATGGTAGTGTTCACTGCTTGTGTTCTCAAACGCCACAAGGAGAGGCTTCAGAAGTTCCTCAACCTCTTTGTTCGTAACCTGTATTGTCTCAATTGGGCCTGTAGGGCCTGTTGACCCAGCATATTCTCTATCCTTCAAAGGTTCACTTCGGCTTTGAGTGTTGTGCGAGAATCTCAAAAGGGTACCTGTCAAGAAGACGAAGCAACGAAGCGATCGCCAAACGTAGGAACGCAATAGCGATTCCAACCCACATGACTTTCATGTGAGGTAATCACTTTCCAGTGAGGTAGTCGTTTCGCTTGTGTTCCTGCCTTGGACATCAATGGAGAAAGGGTTGCACGGTCCCTGTCGGAGTCGAATGAAAGAGATTCGTTATGTTGCACAAGTGTAAAAAGAAGCTGAAGCTGACTTGAATAGGCTGATAATTGCAAGGTTGCCTTGGATAGTCGGTGTATCGTGATCCGTTTCATCAGAATCGCCGAGTCAAAGGCCAGACTCGTGCTCGCGCTCTTCTGCATCCTACAAATCGTAATCCTACCATACCGTGCAGCTGCATGGTCAATTGAGGCCCACTCAGCAATCGCGAACGCCGCGATACAGTTGCTTCCAAGTCCGTGGAGACAATTCTTCGGATTCTATACAGGGTTGCTTGCCGAAACTGCAACTTACCCTGACATATATTATCGTGAAAGCGATCCGAACGAATCGCCGAGACATTTCATAGATCTGGAAATCTGGAATCCAAACGATCCGTCAACAGGTACACTTCCACAAGCAGTCGAAGAGTTCACTGGCGAAATGGAGTCTGCAATACGAGCGAAGGATTGGAACAGCATGTTCATTGATGCTGGCCGAATCAGCCACTATATGGCCGATGTTACTCAACCGTACCACACCACAGTCAACTACAATCCTCAAACCAGAAATGGCGTCGGAGCGCATCAACTGTTTGAGTCGACATCTTTGGCCCATCTGTCGGAGATTAGGATGGTGGGCTCCGCTGATGTGAGACCGATCATACCGATCAGCAATGTGACTGATTTTGTCATAGAGACAGCTGTCCAGAGCCACTCCTTCCTGTCATCCATCAACAGAACCATAATCGATGAGGGGCTCGACTGGACTCCCGAACTTACCAAGATACTCGAAAACAGGACCAACACTGCAATAATCGCAAGTGCCAGAATTTGGTACACAGCAGTGGTAAGATCCAACTCACCACCGCCAGAACTACCAAAAGTCAACGAACTGTCGATTGTTGTTGAAAGCATCGCCCTGAATAGCACAGACTATGGAGTTATCAAACTTCATGTGACTGATGCCCTTGGAGTGAAGACGCGTGCCAACGTATCGCTGAGCGCTGATGGATCTACGTTCAGAGGACAAGCGGCAAATACTGTGCCTCCTCTTGGCGAGTACGTAATCGCTGTGCCTTCAGCAGCATACAACGCTAATCTCGTCGTCACAGCGCAGAAGGAAGGATACAAACCTGCAACGGTGACCATTGCAGCATCCGCCTCTACGCCAACGAGCTCAACTCCTCTAACGAATATCCCGTACTCAACCACCGTTGGCTTGACAGTGATGGCGGCTGCTCTACTCGCCCTTGTCTGGTATAGAAGAAAAGTCAAGCACGACGACTATCTCTCAAGTACTCAGTGGAGCTAGCTGACTCTAGTCGATTGAAGTAAGTTCTTGGACAGGATCAGAGCCACTCCTAGGAAAAGACCGGCTACGATCGATTCGACTGGGAACCCGGGGATGGCTGAGTAGTCGTTTGCGCAATTATAGTCATAACTGACACACACATTATACTGGCAGCCACACAGACGCGTGCAGATGGAAGGATAGTATTGCCCACCGTGGGGGCACATACTCTTCGATGCAACATATAGCGCCAAGATGAGAACAATTGCTACGATGATTCTAGCAACGATCCAAGATCCGTGAACTTGGAGTTTCCTTGGTCTGCTCCTAGTTGGTGCCCCACAATCGAGATGCCAGACACCTTTACCTTGTTCCCAGTATGCCGTTTCTCCTACGGCAATCCACGAGCCGCACTTGACACACTTTCCGCGATACTTGAGGGAGATCTTCCTCAAGCGAGTCTCTCCTCCAGGTTCATGGGTAGTTGAAGCCCATGTAGGCAACTTCAATCTGTGATGGCGAATGCACTATGATCTCAGGGGCTCCTTGATAGAGCTCGATCGTTCCCGTGACTCGAACTTCCTTGTTCAGGTAGAATGATACAGGTGAGAACGGAAAGTTCATGACATCGCTTGAGAAAATCGTGACTTCGAAGTATCCTTGGTAGGGGTCATGGAAGTCCAAGAACACGTTTCCCTTGCTTGAAGCATAAGTGCGAACGATTTTGCCTTCCACTGTCTTGGATTGCCCAACATAGTTCGATGCCTGCAGGTAGGATACCACATTGGTGCTGGAGCTAATCCACTGAGGAGGGGTGACAGGTGGTGGTTGAGTACCCGTAGTGGTCGTGACAGGTGGTGGTTGAGTACCGCCCGTAGTGGTCGTGACAGTAACTGTGACAATAACCGTGTTAGGAACGACGTTCGTTACTGTAGTCGTAGTCGTTACTGTAATCGGTCGGCCCACAAACGGCCCAATCGCTAGACCTGCGGACAAGGCGATTATCGCGATGAGGATCGTCCCGACAAGTTGGGGACGCAGGTGAAATCTGTGCTTACGAACTTGCGGTGCGGTCTTCCTAAATTCTGGGCGCTGCGCAGGCATGTCTTGCGACGACCCATAATGTCGCGTGTGGTCTGAATCCTGAGGAGCGGTCTTGACTGAAGGCTGCGTGGGCATGTCTTGCCACACCCAATTCTGTCCTCTGTGGTCTGACGTTTGAGGAGCAGTCTTGACTGTCATACTGGATCCACAGCTGGGGCAGAACTGAGCATGAAGTGGGGTTTCAGCCCCACAACTGGGGCAGCGTGGCAACACAAGGAAGCGCTTAGACGGCGACTGACCATTCTTGGTCATTCGCATCACTCAACAGAATAAGAAATGAAATTGATGCCGCAAGCATAAGGCACTTCCGACCGAAACCTGCTTGACGGAGACCTCTGGAGTAGCGACCGCCGGTAGGTAGTTAAAAGGGACGCTGACCGCAGAGGAAGAAGCATCAACAGGGGAAGAACACAACGTGCTCGCCCTTGAATTTGATGAGCCTCGCAAGTCGTGGATGAGGACAGTTCAGGGGCGTTGGAAGTGGGCTCATACGCTCTTAGTCGTCCACTCGGATTCTAACCTCCGAGTAGTATCGATCTTTTTTCGGGAAGCCTCTCCCATAAGTGTGAGAGATGGTTTTGAGGATCTACGCTACACACTGCTCCGCCAAGAAAAACAACTCACTCAAGGATTCCGGAGAGAAAGTCGCTCCAGACGAGTTGTACACGAGTCGTCGAATCCAACGCTTCATGGGTGTATGCAAAAGCAAGAGAGCGAACTGGGCAATCTTCTCTGACCTCTACGGCGTTTGGTTTCCAACAGTAGAGCATAGGTGGTACGAAAAACCCCCCAGTAGCGTGACCGAAAAAGAGTTCATAGGACTTCTTTCAGATTTCGATAAGCAGCTGCGAAGCTATGACGAGATCTGGTTCTACTACAATCCTTGAGTGTCGTGGAAGAAGCCTGAGAACTAGAGCCTACGTTCGCTGAGCGTATTCCGGACGCTGACAAGCCCAGTAAGAGCAACTCTTGTCAATTGCCCTGGGAATAGCAAAGTGGGTAGACGCAACAGACACTAGACCTCTTATGATTCTTGGAAGCGTTACAGGTTGAAGTATTGAGTCATACATGATATGTCAACAAGAGTAAAGCCCAAGCTGCTAGGACGTACCCAAGTACGAATATTATACCCGTTACCACAACGCTCGCTTCTGGAGAGACATTGCTCAAAGGCTTGGCAAGGTAGCGCGATAGTCGGAGCAAGTGAATCGTCGGAGCGACCATTGTGTATCGTACAACGAGTTTCGGAATGCGGTAACACGCCAGGAAAAACGCCAGACTTGGACTGAACGAATAGTATAGCGCATTGAAGAACCGCATGAAGTTCTTGCCGATACAAGTTCTCATAACCTCTGTGTCTCGGAACCGACGGAGAAAAACGACGTGTTGGTCAAGAGCGCTGCCATAGCACGCGGTGGCCACAAAACAGTCCGATGGTTGTTCTGCTTCATGGTAGACAGTTTCGTACGTGCCGTTATCGTAGAGGTAGGTGGTCTTCCCGTCTTCATAGTCCGTGATTTCTTGGACAACTGACCTTTCTTCGTCTTCCTCTTGTTCCTCTTCCTCTTTGTCGTATTCATCGTTCTCGCTCAACCCATCTCTCCCCAGTTCAGAGAGAGACGATCGAATTGGATAATAGACCGAGTTGTGTCGCGCGACACAACAGGTACAATCATAGGAACAGGTAAAGTAGAACTGAAGGCTCCTTCAGCTCCACAGTTTTACCCACAGGTACTGAGCTTACTAAGGAAGTCGAAGAGAAGCCTGCAAAGAAGAAAGAAGCAAGGTCAAAGCTTACTGAAGTTTCTCTCTATGGCAGGCGATCCCATTGCGTTTTCTAATAGCCTCCTTGGGCCGGCTCTTTCTCACGTGTCACGTGACACAAGAGAGGTCGCTTGCCAGATCATCCCTCTGCTTCACTGCGTCAGGCTGATTTAAATGGACCGGCAATAGTGGCGTTGTACTCCTTGGTGTCTGCTGGGATTGAGTTCAGAATTAGGTTGATTGCCTGCGTGAGTGCCCTATCCATCTTATCTCGTTCTTGGAGGTTCAGCTCACGTGCCAAAGAGACACGGAACAAGCCCACGCATTTCTCTGAAGGTGTCACTCTTGTTACCTCAACGGCGTAGTGTCGCGGAAGAAGCCTCGCACGGATCGATGCCGGCCTCTTCTCAAGTTCGGAGAGACTCCTCAACTTCTCCGCGAGACTCTCAAGATGCTTTGAACCCACACTCGTGATGCGATATCCTCCGTCTCCTTCGATCAGGCCTCGGGCGCTCATGCTCTGAAGGTGCTTCCACAACGTCCTAGGAGACAGCCGAGTCTTCTCTTCCAGATCCTTGAATCTCGCTCGCCCCTTCTTGAGAACCGTTAGAATCGCAGCTTCGTTGGATAGAAACCTAAACTCATTCGCAATGTTTGCGCGCAATGAAGTACTGCCCCTTCCTGCATAGCGTACTTTACCGAACGGTATATAAGTCTACTTTACCATGGGGTAAAGTATCATAAGCATAGGAGGTGATTCAGAATGGGTGAAAACATAGAGCCTCATCCAGACACGACAATTGGGGTTGACCCAGCGATGCTTCTGCCCAATCCGTACCAAGTCAGGACCATAAGTCCATCTGATCCAACTCTTGACGAGTTGGTTGAATCAATACGCAAGAATGGACTCATCGAGCCCCCGATCGTCCGCCAAACCCCAGACGGTTATCAGACAGCCACAGGACACAGACGAGTCGCCGCATGCATCAAAGCAGGCCTCAAGACAATCAGCTGCATTCTCCGAGTCTACACGGATGAACAGATGGCGGTGGCAGGCATGGAGGAGAATCTGAAACGGAAATCCTTCAACCCCATCGAAGAAGCCAGGGGCTACGCTAGCCTAAGAGACTTCTTCCATTATGCCGAAGAGAAAACTGCAGCAACATTCCAAACTACAAGAGACCACGTCGCCCAAAGCCTCCGGCTACTAAAATTCCAGCAACCAATACAGGACTTCGTCGCTGAAGGCCAATTGGCTCCTTCACATGCAGAAGCAATTGCTATGGCACCAAGTCAAAGTCAACTGGAACTTGCACAGACAGTGGTGAACAAGAAACTCAGCGTGAAGACGACTACAGAAATGGCAAAGGAACTTGTCAGGAGAGAGAAAGCCAAGCAGGAGGCATTGGACAACATCGATCTGCGACTTGGAGAGTTAGACACGCAAGTCGCAAATCTCAGACAGTTAGTCGATAAACAGGAGTTACGGCGCTTATGGTTCGAGTGGAACCAACTCAGACACAAAGACCCTTGGAAGGCTGAGGACTGCGAGTACAACATTGGGGGATTCTGTCACGCGTTCTCGTGGGAATCGATCCCCGACAACTGGGCCAGAAGACTCGAGGGAATTGCAACATTCAAGATCGTGGACGGCAAAGCACACTTTCAGGCTGGCGCTATTTGTGCCCAATGCGGTCATCTGGCAACAATGTTCACAGATGCTACAGTGACTGGAGTAGTCGGGAAGTAGGAGCTTGTGTCACGTGACACAGCCAGACTAGCACAAGCTCTAAGCGCTGGCGGTCCTAAGGACCACATGCACAACCAAAGAAGAAGCGTTGAACAGGCAGGTCGGGCGCTCCCACCCCCCAAATCATAGAGCAATTTCGGTAGTGGAGGATATTGGCTGGGACACACCTTTGGCGTGGCACTAAGTATCACTTTCCCCATCGCTCTGGGCTTTGGCCTATTCAGTAGTTCACCGAGTCTCCCTTTGAGAACACGGCACAACCTCTGACCGAAGATTCAGGCTACGACGGCCAGACAATGAGACATATCGCTCTAGCTACGAGAAGAATCCGACATCTAAGTAATAGCTAGACTTGCCGACTGCAACATGAGACCAAATCTATGCTTGGATGTGAGAAAGCATATCGCGCAGAAGACAGACGAGTTCAAGGAACTTAGACCAAGAGAGTTCTACTGTCGTTTCTGACCCGTCGCCTCGGTAGTGCTTTCAGTTGGCTGGCAGTTGCAGTCGACTGACTTCCACCGATACGGTTTATTTAGTCGACTACTTTGACCGCTTTGCTGCTAAAGCACAACGCCTTTGGAGAAACAATGGCATGGATATTCGCGTAATACTTCGACTCGACCTTCAAGTACACGCCGAGGTACGCAAAAAGGATGGAGTATTTCTGGAGATCCAAGCTACAAGAGTATGAGACTGAGAAGATCAATCCATACGCATTGAATTGGCATGGTCACAACGAAGATCAACATTACTTTGAAGCGATGCTGTTCAACGTCTCAGACACATACGGATGGCAGACAGCATGTGCCTAAATGGAGCTATCCTGCCACGTAGCTCTTGTACATGTTGAAACCAAGTTTTCTGCTCCAAGGTGCCTTGTCAGTGAACTTGATTATGCCGTCAGTCTCTATATCATTGGATCTTTTCTCGATTAATGCCCATAAGAAAATGCCGCCAAGTTTCGTCTGATCAAATAACTCCATATTCACGCCTAAAGCCTGTGCTTGCGCTTCCTGACTGTATTTCGGCTGTTTCTTGTTACCACCCCACCATCCTTGAGCAACGTACCAATATCCAGCTCCTCCATATTTCAAGCACTCATCAAAAGTGTAATACCCGAATTCTGACACAAACGTCGGCTTGCCCAACTGAGTATACTTCTCAATTCTTCCAAGGTAAGTTTCCGGAGTGTCCCAAAATGTACCATAATACTCATTCACAGAAATAAGGTCAAGCCCGAGTTCATTCCATTTGACGCTTTCAGCTACGTGTTTCGAGTAGGTAGTCTTACCACCAAATTTGCTTCTTACAGATTCAAGAATGGATTTTAACGTCGAGTTGAGTTTGTCCTGATATACACCTTTATTCATCTCGTCGCCGTGTTCGGCCATGTATGCAGATCTGTCGTCGTAGGTTTGGCCAGGAAGGATGCCATATGCATCCAGAAATAGCTCGTTTCCTATGTTCAGAATTATGGAAGCATCTCTTATCGTGTCAATCTGTTCTGCAAGTGGAGTAATGAGCTCTATGGTGCGATTGACGTCTGCGCTAATGTAGCGAGGTGAAACCATTACGGTTTCGAAATTGTGACTTTTCGCAATCTCGATGGCTCTTATCATTCGCTCGCTATCATTACCAAACAACCTAACAGCATTGCATCCAAGCTCTTTCCTTATGACATCAAGTGATTCGGCAATCTCATCGTCTGACACGGTTGGGAATACGGGATTGTATGACCAACTGTTGACATCCCAACTGCAACCTACATTCATACAAATTCCTTTGATTGGAATTCGCAGCTTCTTCTCGGTGTAGCCCGAAGGGGTAGCGGGATCAACAGTGATATCCGCGTTGAAGGAGTCTTGCAGGGGACCCGGGATACTGATGTTCTTCTGCACCTCGGTCTCTCTTATTCCATCGGATACAGACAGCTGAACGTTGTGTTCCCCCGCAGGGAGCGTCAAGAGGTAGTCTTTGTTGCTGCCAATTTCGCGGCCGTCGACTAGCCAGCCATGGGTAAGGTCACTGGAGGCGCCGAAGAGTTGTTTCAGCCAGGCGGGCAGATTTGAGTCAGGATCGGTGGACGTGTCGTGCAGTTCGAGAAGCCCGTCGCCTACGATCGCTTCCAGTCCAACCGCATGGCGTCCGGCAGGCAGTTTGGCAGAGTAGTCCTTGGTCTCTGCGACAATCGCGTCATCTACGTGCCACGAGTACGTCAAAGGGCCGGTGTCGGAGGTAGACGTATTCAAGAAAGAGATCTCGTCTTCACAAGTCGGATCAATGTATCTCAGAGTGCGTTCGCTGGTTCTGTAGTCGAAACTAGCTTGAGCCTTTGACGGTGCGATGGTGTATTCAAAGTCCGCGATAGGCGCGCGATCGAAGACAGCTGACCGGTTCGCTAAGTAGTAACCGCCAACTGTAGCCCCAGCTGCAACAGCCGCACCGGCATACTTCAAGAACCTACGTCTGCCCTTCATGCGGACGGCTCGGGACATTTCCGATCAGTGCCAAGATACGTCGTTGGTCAGCTTTGAGGCTAACTACCGTTGAACGTCGCGCGACCGAATTCGGAACCTAGCGGTCAAAACAACAGCAGCGGAACATTGAACTCCTTTCGACTGTGGCGGTGGTCGCTATTGTCATCCTAGTTTCTGCCTTTCTGATCAGGAATCGAAGTCGAAAAAGGCACTCATAGGCAATGACCGAACTCTCATGCTCGCGCGTGCCTGCCCTCGTTTTCCATCATAGTTCGCGGCAAGACCTGCACAATTATGATCACGCGGAGCGCGTCTTTCATGGCTGGTGAGGCTGGCCAGCTCGTTTGAGCCCGGATGGATGCTATTCTAATTCTGGTATGCTTTGTACATATAGAACGCTTTCTTTCTATGTCTATTATCCACTATGCTAAAACGTGAAGAAAGATTGGCATCGACGGCTCTAAATTGGTGTAGAAAGCATCCGTCAACGGCGCATTTATTGATCAAGTCTAAATAACGCTTGTTACCTTCTGCTTGTGCGTCTTCATTATAGAAATGATGACTTCTATATGCTGCACCACCTAGTTGAATGTATAATGCACCACCTAGTTGAAAGTATCATCTCCCAGTAATCAGCATGCTCAAAGCGACTGAAAAGATACTAACATGAACTCACTCAGAGTGCGCCCAAGGACACTCTTCCACGTCCCTACTCGCTGTTCCACGTGGCAAGGAAAAATCGAGTCTTACGTAATATACCTCACACCATGGGACCGAGGATATGGGTATCTGGGCTTGTTGGTTGGGGACGTAGAAGCCGAAAAGGTGAGGTGTAACCCTCACAATTGTCTAAAGAGGAATACGAGCCGAGCTATGTTCGAGACTCAATACATGGACACATGAAGCTGAGCCACCAAAATCACTTTAGAATTGTGCTGTGCACACACCTGTCTATGTGGGTAAGGTGTGCAGCTTTCACAGATGTTAAATACAGACAAGCGACGGACTTGGAAGGCTACTGAAAATGGAGGAAAATTCGATGTACAAGAGACTGATTGCGGCAAGTCTAATCGTGCTCTTCGCATTGGCAAGTCCAGCCGTGGCTATAACCAATGGAACAGCGGATGGCACAGCGCACCCCTACGTGGGCCTGGTCAGATTCTACAACGACAAAGGCGACTATCTGTGGCGGTGCAGCGGGACGCTGATCTCGACAACCGTATTTTTGACGGCAGGACATTGCACAGCACCTGATCCGGTTTTGGGTACTCCTGTGAGTGCGCAGGTCTGGTTTGATTCGGACCTTTCCGACCCAACATACCCGAATACCTACTTTGCGGGAACGCCGTATACCCACCCGAAGTTCTGCCTCGGGTGCGCGCCGGGGCTTCCTGGATTTGATTCCTACGACGTGGGGATCGTGGTCCTAAGTCAAGAAGTGACTGGCAAGGGATTTGGCGTACTCCCTGCACTGGGATACGTCGATACATTGGCCATGAAGAAAGAAGTCACCGTGGTCGGCTACGGCGTACACGACCGAACGACAGGGAAACCAGGCGGCTCACCGCCAGGCAATCCACATCTATGGAATCCTGACCCCAGAATCCGTATGTACGCAACAAGCCAGCTCATCCAAAGCCGGGATAAGACAAGCGTCATGTTCATCAAACTGACACAAAATCCCTCACAAGGCAAGGGTGGCACCTCCTTCGGCGACTCAGGCGGCCCTGTTCTTGATGGAAACACCATCTTGGCCGTCACTTCGTTTGGCAGCAATTACAATTGCGCTGGCGTTGGGTACTACTATCGGATTGACGCGACGGACGCGCAGGACTGGATTACGACTTTTCTCGTTTAGATGCAGTGGCGACACAGAAAGACGAAGTCGCTATAACCTCCTTCCTTTTTTTCGACTCACTTCTTCTGTCCGGCTTTGGCTGTCGCCGATTCCAATTGAGGCAGCGAACAGAAAGCGCGGAGCGACCTCCACTGAAAGTGGAGAGCGAACAACAAGACGGTTGTTTGGTCTAGGGCAGATTGATTGTCCACATGTGTCCGCAGCTGCAGCATTGGAGTATAATTTTGAACCGTCGTCATTTCGTTATTTTGTGTGTGGTATATGTACCAGTAAAGTGGTGGTGGGCCTAGTGGTGCGCACACACACAAATCGAACGAACGACGCCGATCGACGGTTCAAATCACGATGCTCGCACCAACCTACCCACACACACACAAAACGAGAGTTCAAATTACGACGCCCGCCCCAAGGTGCACACACGATATACCCATCCCAACGGCCCGATCGCATGACCAAACGCCGCCAACGAAAATGGAAAACGAACGCTAGATTCCTGACAACTTGTATGCTATGAGATATTGGGTAGGCTGGTGCGCACACACAAAACTACGAACGAGGGTTCAATTTAGAGAGAGCACGCATCTACAGATACGATGCGGAGGGCTGGCGACAGCTGTTCAAGAATGGCTAAATCGAAAGTCAACGTATTAGTCTAGGCCTTAATCGAGAGTGGTCTCCCACCGAGGTAAGGGCATCTTGACAATGCGTGCCACAGGCATCCTCGCTAGGGCGCTCAACACGCTCAGGAGATTTTCCTCAAGGATTCAGCCATACGCCGGCGTAGTTCTGATATTGACGACTGGGGCTCTGTTTCTGATCGGTCTATATACAGGACAGATTCCGGTAACCACTACTCCGCCGCCCGAGCGGCCGCACCTCGCTCCTCCAAGCGTTGAACGTATTGTGACGTTGATGGTGGTACTCGCAAGCTTGACCATGAGTTTCATCATCCTGAAAACGCAATGGGACTGTCAGACGCAGCCAGTCAGCATGAGAATCAATATCAACATACGTCTGGGTTTTGTGAAATGCCTCGCAATTTTGACCGTGGCAATGTCCATGTCGTCAGGTCTAGACTTGCTAATCAGGTCGGCACAGGTGCACTCTACTGCTAGTACCCTCGACCTTGGCATAATTGCTGCAGTCCTCCTAACGTTATATGGACCAACGAAGATGCTGAGCGACCGAACATCTTCCTTTGAGGACCTTCATGATATCGTGAAAGACTTCATCTTCGGACTCCTATTCTTGGTGGTTATGGTCAATATCTTGGTCACAATCCCCGCCGTCTTTCCACCGCTTCTCCAGATGATCCTTATTGCAATCATAGCTACAATCTCTGACGGCCTCTTGTCCCTAATCCCCGCGAACTGGAACAAGATAGCCTCAACGATCATGAGACATCTTGAGACGTAAGACGGACGGATCGGTGTTTCGCAGTTGGCGGAGCGCGGTCGCGAATCCGGCTAGGAAGTCGCCCGCTGAGCGTCATGCCGTCCTCGTCACCACGCTCCGCGTGGCGAAGAAGGGAAAAAAGCATGTCTTCCAGGGCAGAAACCTGAGGCTGGTCGACGTAGATGCAAAACCTCGTATTCACCTCCATGATATGCAGGGGTCGTGGCTCCTGACCACGCAGGCATGGTATCATGATGACAGATTGGAATAGGATTCCTCACATCGAATGGGCACTGCAGCTCAATCAAGACATGAAAGAGATTCTGCAAATGAAGTTCGACCAAGACCATGGTTACTGGGCCTACTTGGATGAGCTGGTCCGCTTCCTGAGGAGCAAGAATGTGGCAGCTGTTCAGGAGAAGATTGCAGACGCAAATCATCTTGAGAAGTTCTACTCAACCGTCTCGGAACTGGAGTTCGCGAGAATTCTTGCCGGTAAAGGCAAGGATGTCACGTTGCTTACGGATGACTTCTTCGAGAACAGATCGAGCCCCGACATGCTTGTGAAAGATGCAGCGCGGGAAGCCTATGTAGAGGTTAAGAGGCTCACTGAGGGACAGGCAGGGTTCCTGATAGTCGACTTTCTCGAATCATATCTGGATCAACCAGCGCGAGCATACAGAGTTGACATTGTTCTCAGCGAGGAACTCTCCATTCCTGTCACGAAATGGGAGGAGAGGCTCGCACGAGAGAGGATCGCGCAAGATATCATTAAGCAGTTCCCCGCTGCCTTTGAGGTCGCTGACCTGAGCAAATTACCAGTCTCCTTTGGGATCGGCGGTGTTACGTTTGAAATTCACCCGACTAACAGGTTGCGGCGAGGCTACCCCGGTTTCATCCGCACATCAGTGTTTACCTTTCCCACAGCGATCTGGGCAGAGAAGTTAGCGAAAGACGTGTGCGAGAAGGCCAAGAAGAGACAAGCCTGGACCGGCGGGCACCTGAGGAAATACTACCTGGTTGCCATAGACTGCGAAGAAAAGTTCCTAGATCAAGATGATGTGGACTTGCGCTTGATTGGCTCTCGCGTCACTCAATGGGGCATTCCGTTACCGAAGGTAGAGCTGGGCTTTGATGTCAAGCAGGCTGCCCAGAGAGGATGGAGAAGTTATCTTGAGAAGGAATGCATAATTCCGTCTGAGTCGACTTATCTCGATCCGGCTAAGAAGGGCGTATTTCTCACCGAGCCAGCGACGAAGAATGTCAGCGGGGTGATGGCCAGGTTCGGGAGCCGCTCCGTGTACTTCCTGCCGAACCCCTTCGCCTACGACGACATCAATGACGTCGGGATTCAAGGCTATTTGGAGTAAGAGGGGAATCGGTCGGATTATCGAGGAGACGATGAACGCGCGCCAAGAACGATGTCCAGGAGCTAACGAGACGATGAGGATTCTAGTTTACGCCGTGGGTCGTTGATGAGCGCCAATAATTCATCCTGCCTTCTTAGGGCTGTCTCTGAGGTTGCCACCGGGATTTGTAGGCTTGGTGCGCACGCACAAGAAATCAACACGTGCATGAAGAAAGGGGCAGATTCCCGAATTATGAGTTCGCGTTCCATTTCATCTTATGTGGCTTGAATCTTTGCGTTTGAATGTAATTACATGATTTCGCTTACGATAACATTGGCCCATACGGGCTTGCGAAGTTGCAATGTCAAGGGCTTACTATAAGTGCCCTAGAACTGTACCAGAGGGATCGCTAACTGTAGGAGGGATAATACAAATGGCGAATATTGTCCAAACAGCTGTTGCAGCTGGATCATTCAAGACTCTTGTCAAAGCAGTCCAAGCTGCGGGTCTTGCCGACACTCTTTCCAGTCCCGGTCCTTTCACCGTTTTCGCGCCGACAGACGAAGCCTTTGCCAAGTTACCTGCTGGGACCGTAGAAGGACTTCTAAAGGATATTCCAAAGCTCAAATCGGTTCTGACTTACCACGTAGTTCCAGGAAGAATGATGGCTGCCGACGTTGTCAAGCAAAGCTCTCTGAAAACCGTACAAGGCCAAAGCATCATAGTCGACACTAAAGGCGGAGCAAAAGTAAACGGAGCAAACATCGTAAAGACTGACATAGCGACTGACAACGGCGTGATTCACGTAATCGACAAGGTCATACTACCCAAGTGAGGAAGGATTCTTACTTCCTTACTGTCCCATCCTTTCTTTTCTTTAGGGGAACGTTGCATTAAGTTGAGCTTTTTGTTGTTTCAATTCCGACTTCGTTCCGGCGCATGAAACCTAGTGTCCAGGGTGAGTTGTACCTCATCAGAAAGGGTTCACCGACTGTGGCAATTCCACTCGTCCGTAATGCTGAGAGGAGTCTGGCCTTGATCTCATTCACGCTTTTCTGCCTGGCGTAGCCCTTGAACCGTATCACCGCCAATCTCCTGGCAGATAGCTTCTGGATTCTTATGCGGGAGTCCAACGGCTCGGGGATCTCCTCCAACTTGTAGTTGAGGGGCATCACGAAGGAGAAGGAGTTCGCATCGGAGATCACTGGGGCTGTCATCTCGATCTTCTCGGAGGTTATCACTGGTGCGGTCATCGGTATCTTCTTCCGTGTTCGGTTCTCGCCGGAGATGTAATTGAACAGCAGCCTGAAGGCCGCATTATCCTGCTGTCCGGTAACCGTGGCCAGCATCAGCTCCGGGTATTCTCGAAGCTCGATCTCGCCTATTCGCCCTGCTACCTCATAACGAGCTGTCTCGACCATACCTCTAACCAGGTCAAGCTGCTATTTCCGTTTGCCTACCGCTTACGAACTATTGAGTAATCTCGCAAGGATCACATGATTCTGAACTTTCCAGCGGCAAGTCTGCTGGCTCGAGGGGTTTGAACATGAACATGACCAGGTACGCGGGCTCAGGACCTAGGCTCGTTCCTCAAAGCACACGGAAAATGCTGCATGGAGGCGGATGGCGATTGATTTCCCTGAGAGAGCCTAAGATATGGTGCCGGTCGCGTCATCGTTCAACATAGGCCTGAGCACGCTACTGAAAGAAGCTCGCGGAGTCAACGATCACTGTGCATCATATAGAAGTCGCTGATGCCTTTCCTTTTCAGGAATGGTGTTAGAATGATCAGAATCGCTACGATGGCTGCGGCTGCGATTGAAGTTGCGAATATGAGTGGTATTGCGATTCGATTGAGGGCAATGCCGATCGAAGCCCAAATGACGACTAATCCAAACGCGAAATCTCTGCGAGTCCATACCATGAGGGCTGTGATTACGAGGGCAACAACGATCACGATTGCGGTCCAGAGCGCTTGCGTAAGCATTGGGATACCTAGGATCAGTGCGTTCAAGGCTGATGCGATGTTAGCGATTATGGCAAGCGAGATCCAGCCTAGATAGACGCTGATTGGCAGGTGTACAGCAAGCTTCTGGTTCCGAGATACTTGGCCCTTCCCGATGCCTAGGCGTTGGTAGATTGAGAGCAGGCAGAGGAGGAGTATTGTCATCGGGATGAGGGAAGCAGCCAATAGCTGTGGGACTCCGTAGGAGTAGTGGAAGAGAAGCAACCAGCACATGTTCGCAAGAGCACCGACAAGGTACAGGAAACCAATCCTAGTCAGATAGCCTTCGTTGCGCTGGCTTGGCCTAGCTTGATAGATCATGAATACGATTGCTAGGGTGTAGATGATGCTCCAGATGGAGAAGACGTACCCTGGTGGTGTGAACAGATTGGGGTAGGAGGCGGAGATTTGTGCAGTGTTTACGCCGTTTATTGGCAGCGTTTCGGATAGCGTGTTCACGATTAGTACGGCAATAACTGCAACTACGTTCGCTGTCTGGTACACTATCGAATTGATCTTCGATGACATGAGTAACTGACCAGAGAGATGCAGTTAATAAGCTCTCAAGTGGCCCGATTGATACCTTCCAGTCCCGCAAGATAGCTGCAAGTCTCCGGGTTGCGTTTATGCAGCAATGAAACATGAGTGTGAGCATAGAAGGTTAAGTAAGAGCACATGCAGGTAGCGCGATCAAAGACAAGTTCGCAGCCTCAGGACAGAGAGATCGAGACTCTGGCTGGCGGCTACTTCTGGTGTTTGGAGGCCTCTTGGGGACTCCCGCAAGAGGCATCACTTCCAAAGTAACTCCAAAGAGGGGATTAGTCTTGTCCCGATTTCCGGTCATCACCATCTTCAGCCTTGAACAAGATACAAATCGCAGCTCGCGTGATCGTGCCCTTCTTCGTCGTCGCCTCCAAGGACGAGGGGTCTTGATTTGGAACGCTTGCGTTGTAAGTGATCTTCACAGTGTAAGGGACCGAGCTTATGGGGCTGCGCATTTTATCCCGTTTGCTGGTGGCGAGGAATCAGTATGGGCGAAATGAATGGCAAGGTCTGCATTGTGACTGGTAGCAACTCAGGGATCGGAAAAGAAACGGCCCTTGCTTTGGCGAACATGGGTGCAACAGTCGTGATGGTCGTGCGAAACCCGGAGCGAGGCGAGAGGGCTCACACGGAGATAATGAATGAGACTGGGAATCATACAACTGATCTGATGATCTGCGACCTATCCTCTATGGAATCAATCCGACAATTCGCAAAGGGGTTCAGGAGCAAGTGTGACAAACTCCATGTACTTGTCAACAATGCAGGGGTCTTTGTCGGCAAACGCGAATTCACAGCAGACGGCTTTGAGCGGACACTGGCCGTGAACTATTTTGCCCCATTTCTTCTCACGCACGAACTGCTTCCCTTACTCAAACACAGCGCACCGTCTCGAATCATCAACATAGGATCCGGCTTGCACAGGTCAGGAAGGGTAGATTTCGACGATCTCCAAGGCAAGAAATGCAACGCAATGAAGGCCTACGCCAACTCGAAACTTATGCTCACAATGTACACGTACGAGCTGAGCAGACGCCTGCAGGGTACCGGAGTCACAGCAAACGTTGTTGAGCCAGGCTTCGTCGCAACGAACCTTGGAAGCAATAGCGGCAGTCTTCTGTACTCTCTGGCGTTCCGAATGGCTCGACCCATGCAGATTGCGGCAAGGAAAGCTGCTGAGACACCGGCATACTTGGCATCCTCACTGGAAGTCGATGGTGTCACAGGAAAGTGCTTCTGCGAACTGAAAGAAACAACCACAGCCCAAGCGTCTTACGATCAGCAGACGCAAAGACTGTTGTATGACACGACACTAGAATTGCTCAAATCGTTCTTGGTTCCTCTAGAGTGGACGTAAACTCGTGGTCAGAACTGCCCATTGCGCACTTAAACCTATGACGAGTGAATCGCTAGTAGAAGGTCAAGAGCATTGTCATTTGCCCGCGCCAGGATACTCCTTGACGCATGGCTCGACCTAGTTCTTCTCAATCCCATTCTTGCCCTTTTCGATCTCTGCGTGCAATGGTTGTTTCGATTGCTGCCAACATATCCGGCCCAGACTTCCCTTTGGTTCCTGAACTCCATGGTTCTTCTTCTGGTGGGTTACCATCTATTGTTTTCCAAGCTACGTCTCTATTACTGGAAGATTGCCGTCATTGTGGTTGTAGATGGATTTCTTCTCCAACAGATGGCTTCATTGTTTGCTTTCTTGCTGGGATTCGCCGAACCTCCCATTCTATACTACCTACTATCGTTCCTAAGCTAGCGAAAGCTAGCGAGCAGCGTAGCCAGTGAGATCGGGCCAAAGATAAAGTGAGAAAACGTCAGGGCTAACGGGATTTAAAGTGCGACATGCCCAATGAAACGCTATACTAGAGATGCATCCTGATTGACCCGGCATGCGATACTCCATAGTTGGCACTCGCAGGTTGTGCCGACAATCGCCAAAGAACTCGAATCAACGTCGATCGGCGGGCTCCTTTCCATCGACAGTCATCTAGATCTCTACATGATCACTCAGCAGTAACCCCAGAGAAGGCGATCAATATCGTGCTCAAGTGAACAGTACAGATGAGCTTGGGCCACTCCATATTTTCGCCATGGGGGCATATGGGGATGGAGGGATGCTATAGTATATGGGAGCATGTGATAGGGTCGCGTTGCGGTTATGGCGGTCTAAGGGTGACGCTTCTTGGCGACGACGACTACGGCTCCTATGCAACCAACTAGGCCAATGACCGCGAGCCAAGGCGAAAGCAGGGCGAAGGCGTTCACTGGCTGGACGCAGCCGCCAACAGGGCAGCAGGTAACATCGAATTGCCCCGAATAGCTGTAGAATACTCCTAGTGTGAGGGTGACACCATAGGAAAGGCCGCAGGTTGCGGACTCGCTGACCACGAAAGTGCACGTCCCCGTCACAAGGTCGCATTCTGGGTTGGTTATGAGTCCAGCTGGGCTTGATGTCCAGATCGGTTTACTGTTGAGTGGTGACACGGCGGCGACGCTTATTCCACCGCCAACGATGTCGGGTGTGGGGAAAGTCACAGTGACCGTCGTTCCCGGGCACGCGGCTGGCGGGTCAAAAGCGAGCGGCAATGATGGACCTGCCAAAACTGGTGAAACACATACCAACATGACTAAGACAATGAGCAACGCCAGCGAGATCGTCTTGTAACCAGCCAATCCTATCACCTAACGCTCCACAATCTGCTCTCGGGGACTATAATACGCTTGCGAGAGCAGCACGAGAAATGACCGGTACGAGCGCAGACGACTGAATGAGTTGGAGGCTTAGGGCTCACGTTTCCTAGAGATCACAGCGACAGTACTAATGCAACCAACTAGACCGATGACTGCCAACCATGGCGGTACTATGGCAAACGTGTTCGCGGGTATCACGACACCTCCGACAGCTTCCTCGGGGGAATTGGTGAAAGTGCAAGTAATCCAGGAAGCACAGACGGCAGCGCTACACGGGACTGTAATGATGACGCCCCCTGGTATGTAATCGAAACTAGCAGGGTTGATCGACGTGCCCGACGTGCACTCTACATTCTCGAGGACCCAGCCAACTGGGACCTGTTCTGTGATAGTATACTCCCTGCCTGAATAGAAAGCCATTTGAAAGAACTTGGTATTCGCTCCTGCTGCACCAGTGAGTACAAAATCGCTGAGGCCAGTACCGGAAGCTTGGAAATGGAATGCTGTTGTGGTGTCGCGAGCTGCTCATTGCAACGGCTCTCCACCAGCAGGCATACGGGGGAAAGTTGCATAAACAGATTTTGTTCTTGCAAGCATACTGTGCTTAAAGCTGATCAGTCACCTAGTCCAAAGATGGAGTGGGGGAGAGAAGGGCATACTCCGCAACTGAAGTCGGGGGTTTGCGCTCGCCGTGTTCCATCGATTCGTGGATTTCCTTGCTGTCTTTTCTATGAAACGGGTGCGGCTGTATTTGTCTGTAATTGGGCGTTCGGGTCAGTTAGGAGAGATATTAGCGCGCGTGCATAGACGATATTCTCCAGCAGTGAGCTTACTCTGCTGTCTAAGCTGCTGAGCCCTTTTGTCGCTTGGTATTGCTAAGAAAACAATCTTCTGCGCTCGCGTTTCATCTCCTCGTATTCCACGAGTCGAGGAGTGGCGCAGCACTAGGTCTCAGTTTGAAGTCAGCGAGTACGCTACGGGCCTATAGGGCTCGTTCAAGACTTCTAGACCGTCAAATCAATCGGTAGACAGTCTTCCGACCCCGACATCTTGGCTATCTGGAATAGGAGCCAATATGGAAGTGATAGAGTTTCATCCATCGAGAGGAAACGCAGTCGTCGGGTAACCATCAGTCTGCACTTGGTGAAAATGTCGCTCGTATTGCTCCCTTAGCTGCCCTAAACCGGCTTCCAGCTCCCCCAAGCCATTCTCTAGGTCATCTAAGCGTCCCTCTGCGTCACCCAAGTCGGATTCAAGATCATCGATGTCCTTCTCAGGAATCAGTCTTGTCCATCTTGTTTGTCCCACCTTTACGCGAACTTCGAAGTCATTGACCTTGCCCTCTCTCAATCTGCCGCCTAGGTAGACTATTTGGAAGCGGTCAATCCCTCCCACGGCGATGGTCGCCTGTAGAATTGCATTTCGAATGGCTTCCTCCAAGCTCTTCATCGAAGAACCTTCAAACTTATCTGTCATCAATCTAGCCGCCCCAACTCCTTGTCTGACACCCACCGTTATCGCCAGTTGGCTATGATGATTATGTTGAGACCGATCGTGCTTCAACAGCGGATGTTCGTGCGTGTTACCTTTGACCGTGACCGACTTACCCGGAAAGAACTTCTACGCCGTCGTCCTAAGACGCCTTCTCAACCTGTCATGCGTCCGAAGCTGATACTGATCTGGAAGTGCAAACGATTCCCCGACAAGGTATTCTGCAAATGCCTGGTTTGTGGCCGCGAGATGGTGGTTCAAGCAGAGTCTTCATCTACGACCGTGAATGAACGGATCGGTTGCACCAAACTCCTTTTTTACCCGGCGCGGCCGTGGCGTCTCTCGGAGTAGTAGGTATCCAAACGATGCCCCTAGCAATCGTCTTGATCAACGCTGAGGTCGGTTCGGAAGACGAACTTCTGAGGGAACTCAGGAAGCTCGACAACGTTAGCGAAGCGTGTGCCGTATATGGTGTATATGACATCGTCGCCAAAGTCGAGGCGGAGACGATGAATGAACTCAAAGAAGTCATAACTTCAAAGGTCCGCAAGCTTAAGAACCTCAGATCATCGCTGACCATGATGGTTATGGAAGGAACCTAAGCTGACCAGACCTCTAGGACGCAAAGTCAAGAAGACCGGCCTGAAATAGCGACTTACATACAGACCATCGCGAGGCGCTTGCGTTTGTATCTTGCACAGTTCGGAATCTTTCCGCAGAACATCTGGCTGTTGATTGTCATATTGATCCCTCTTGCTATCTGGGGGTACGTTTGGAAGTTCATCGGTCTCTGGTTCTCAGCCAAGAACGGCGAGAAAGCATGGTTCATAGTATTCGCTTTCATCAACTTGGCAGGTATTCTCGAACTCTACTATCTGTACTCGAGGAAATGCTGGCCATTTAAGCGAAACGAAAAATAGGCATCGACCGTAGAGTCTCTCTCTTGGAGAATCGTCGTGGTGACAGTGGAATGAGGTCGTCCGTCTAAGAACGTCTGTTATGCCTGACACTGCTCACGACTCAGCCGCCATCCGAGATAGGGGAAAGCTCTTACACTAAGAACGATGACAATTGGATGAGTGCTCCGACTAGTTGACCCGAATCAGCGTTGGCGGTGGTGTTTTTGGCGTGAGTCTGTTGGTCTGGGGCTTATTCACGCTGCTTACAATTCGCTCAGATAGCACAGGCAGCGAGTTGTGGATGACTGGGATTCTTCTTCTGGTTGGGTTTATCTTCGTTATCGTGGGTTTCGCTCCAAA
>Ga0208321_1000368_pt1 | contig 32779 bp, 37 predicted proteins | sample June2015DPH_4_15_FD_184692 | JGI IMG/M metagenome (GOLD analysis project Ga0208321, IMG submission 184692) | Peatland microbial communities from SPRUCE experiment site at the Marcell Experimental Forest, Minnesota, USA - June2015DPH_4_150... | ecosystem: Environmental > Terrestrial > Soil >... | reverse complement strand
TGGACCACGCCGCCAAGGTGGTCCGTTCCTCGGCCGACAGAATAATCGGAGCTGCGACTCGGCTCATGTCCTCAAGCATATCGGCCTTATCTGTATAAGTCAAGGTAATTATGGGACACTACACTAGAGTGGATGCGCATTCGCTACGAGAGGGATCTTAACAAACGGTAGGACTGTCCTGCCGATTCCAGGTCGGGTGGTTGAACGTCAGATTCGTCCCGCCCAGGCCGATGCGGTAACCCTTTTCCTGAGGCCGCCTCTCCAGCGGTTCGCCGATTTGATACAGGGCGAACTTAATGCTCGACGAGCCGCCATTGATTGTCAGGACGCGCGGGTTACGCGGTTTTATGGAAGACTCCTTCGTCATTCGGCAATTTGCCGCTCCTCACGCCACTCTCTTAAAGTCAATATAGCCGCGCTCCACATCCGTGCGGATAAGTTGCACGCGGAGCTGGCGACCGACGTCCATGCCCTCAAAACCGCTCGCCAGTCTTCCTTCAATGGGCGGATGCAGAAGGCGGACCCATGTGCCTTTGACCGATGCGCCGGTGACAATGGCATCGAACTGCTCACCGATCCTTGATTCCAGCATAATTGCCGCCGCGGATTTAGTGACCTGCCGTTCCACTTTTTTCGCAACGTCTTCCTCTTCGGTGCAGTGCTGGGCGAGAGCTGCCAATTCGTCATTTTCGTAGGGCTGGGCACTTCCCGCCATTGCCGCTTTCAGCAACCGCTGGGTAATCAGATCGGGGTATCTGCGGTTCGGGGCGGTGGAGTGAGCATAGTCCTTGACCGCAAGGCCGAAGTGCCCGGTGACACTGCCTCCAGGAAGTTGGACAACGTATTCACCCGGACCCAGGAGTTTGACAACACTGAGAGAGAGATCGGGAAAGCGGAGAGGATCAGCAGCTTTCGCCGACACCAGGAATTGCTCCAGGGCCTTGGCGTCGGGGTCTTTGGGCAACGTTGAGCGCCGTTCTGCGGCAAGCTCGATGATCCGGTCCCAGCGTTTGGGAACGCGGACCACGCGGCGCAGCGACGGAAAGTCTTTGGACGTGAGGTATCGTGCGGTAACGCCGTTGGCGGCGATCATGAAGTCCTCGATAATGTCTTTGGCCCGGTTACTGTTATAGGCTGCCAGGTCTTTGAGCTCATCTCCGTCAAAGACCGGACGCACTTCGATGGTTTCGAGATCAAGCGCACCGTGCAGGTGCCGGAGCGCCCTCAGCTTCTGGGCCACGCGGTCCTGGAGTCGAAGGTTCTCGTCCAGACCGCTGACCGTGCCGATCCCTTGTGGCACCGGCCCGCTACCCTCCAGCCAGCTGGCCACGCTGTTGTAAGCCAACTTGGCCCGATTACGCACCGTCGCTTGATAAATGGCCGAACTCTGGAGCGTTCCGTCCCCGGCGAGAACCATTTCAATGACGATGGCCAGGCGGTCTGATTCGTAGTTGAGAGATGTAAGATCCGTGGAGAGTTTCTCTGGCAGCATCGGGAACGTCTCGGCAACCGTGTAAACCGAGGTGGTGTTTCGCCGCGCGTGGTCGTCCAGGGCCGATCGCTTTTTGACGATCGCGTCTACGTCGGCAATGGCGACCAGGACCTTGGCGGCCCCGTCGGGCATGGCTGCGGCAACGGTAAGCTGGTCCAGATCACGCGAATCATCGTTGTCGATGGAGCACCAGAGAAGGTTCCGGAGATCATGCGCCGATTCCCCAGCTCGTGTCGCTGGCCCGTGGATTGTGTCGAGCTCGGCGAGCGCCTGGGGCGGAAAATCAGGAACAAGTCCTCTTTCAAGCATCGCCTGATGGGCAATTCTTTGCAGAATCGAGCGGTGTTGTCTATCGTCTCTGTCCGTCATATATGTCACCATTTCTGAAATGCCTTGTTGTGGTTTCTTGCTTAATCCATGCATTCTACTCGCCACTGCCATCATTCGCCAACCGTAAGCCGACCGCCCCAGGCCGTCGGACATCCACGTCGGCGCATGCGGGGGAAGCGAAGGATGATTGAACACATTGAAATGCCAAAGCGTTTCAACGAGCTTCACAGCCAATGGCTCCACCTTTGCCGTGCCCGCTATGATCTCAGCAGCGTAACGGTGCGCATGGGTCCTGCGATCCATGAAGAGTGAGGCAGTTGCGAGCCGCTGGGCTAACAACCGGATTGCGAGGTAGTCGTACAGTTTGATCGACTAATCCTCGCTGCCGCAACCCATCTCTGGCATTATAATTAGAGAACTGGTGCTAGGCATTCACAGCAATCGTGGGGTACAGGGCGGCTGCCATGAACAAGAGCGACCTACTTCGCTATAAGAATCTTCTCCTTTCAAAGCGGCAAGAACTCACCACCGGCAAGAGTCTGGTCGATTCGATTTCCACCGCAGGTGAGCTTCGCGGGGACTCGGTCGACATGGCCACCGGTAAGACCGACGCCGCCACGCAAATCCGGTTGCACCAGACAAACGGCAAGCTCTTTCGCGCCATTGAGGATGCCTTGGCTCGGATTCGGCGCGAGGGATTTGGCATTTGCGAAGAATGCGGGCAGCCGATTAGCAAGGCACGCTTAGAAGCGGTGCCCTGGACCAGGTGGTGTAGGGACTGCAAAGAGCGACAGGACTCTCGAACCTGAGTTGTTGACGTTCCCGGAACACCAGCACCCCCTTCTAATCCGTCAACTTATGGAAATGTCGTTGAGGCTCTGCCAGTGCAAGCATACCAAGAATGCGCCGTACTGCGACGGGACGCACAAGACCGTTTCGACTTTGGCCGCCTAGAGTAATCGACATGGTGGTCTTGCCGCCTCTGACCGGGACGGACGTCGCTTCTGCATCCTATTCGACAAGGCGGGCATCGAATCCAACATGGCGCCCCGAGGTTCATCCTGGATTCGTCGTAGAGCCGAGCAGGCCATGAAGACAGGCCTGCTCCGTGCCTATCGCGGTGTGGGCGTAAATCCCGACAAATATCTGAAGCACCTTCGCCGCGCTTACGGTCTGCACGTCACATCCTTCCGGGAGATGAATAAGGTGCCGTTGCCGGTGGTGGATTACCTTGCCGAGAAGACCATTCGCGCCTCGATGAAGATGGCTATGTTGGAGGGCGCGGGGGCGGGCGTAGGTGGTGTGCTTTCCATTCTTCCCGATGTTGGCCTCCTGGGCGGCATCACCTGGCGCATGATCCAGAAGCTGAGCTTGGTGCACGGCTTTGAGTATGCTAGCGAAGACGACATGGCCGATCTGTGGCTGGCGGTGGCGAGCGCCGCAGGCGTGGATATGGGCAAGGACCTAGTTCGCAAGCAGGTGATCGAACGGTTCGTGCCGCGCATCGTGGAGCGTATCGCCGTGCAGACTGGCGGCGAGATCGCGGAGAATGGGCTCTGCCGCCTGGTACCGGTGCTGGGATCCGCCATGGGCGGCACGCTCAACTATTACTTCGTGCGGGGATGGGGACGCCGCGCCCAGCGCCATTTTCGCGAGCGGCACCTCTTGATCCGAAGTCCTCTGATGTCCCGGCCAAGCCTGGAAGCAACGGCAAGCGACCCACATTCGGCGGAATTAAGTCTCTCCCTGCTCCGATGAAGCTCCCCTACATCTAGGATGCAGGTCCAATATTATCCAGTCCGGTTCAGTCATTCACTGGACCGCGGGACAGTGACACTCCTGCGAACGTGTGAAGTGCTCCAAGCCTCCCAAATCGTACCTCGTATCCTCGTACGGAAACATCTTGGCAATGTAATAGGCAGCGCCACCACCAGAACCATAGACCTCAACCTTTGCATCTCCAGCTCGGGACTTCCACTGAGCTGCCACACCCTCAGGGGCAGGTACGTTCTGGTACTTGAATAGAGCGTGGTAGTGCAAGGGGATCTCTGGGCTGCCATAACCAGACCATCGTTGTTCATCTGCCCGGACCCAGCCCACTCGGCCCCGAGTGTTGCGACCGAGAGAGTCAATGAAGTCATCCCAATGCTGGAGGCATCTGGACTGAGACATCTGCCTGCCGAAGGTGAAAGTTCCGTAGTGATCCCAGGGCCATTGGGAGATAAAGTCCCCATAGGCAGAGACCAGATTGGATTGTTGGACCGAGTACATACTGATACCTCCATGGTGTTCAGTTAGGAATATGAACTGGGTTGATGATCGCCATAGGCAGCCATGCCGAGTAAATTGATTGACTTGGTGGCATGATGAGTGGGAAGGTTACCAAGCAAGCTTATCGATATGCGTAAAAGCATTTAACGTAGATACACCAATATCTTCCCAGGGTTCTTCTCCCCCCAGTTCATATGACGGGAATCTGCCGAGTTCCCTCGACTTCTGGCTCCCCTCTCCATACCGCCCCGGGAGATGAGAACCTTTCCCGCCCCTTCAAGTTGTCCCCTGAGCATCCTCGATTGAGGATGCGAGGGGTCCTGGACAGCTTCTTTACTGGGGATCGGGAGGCTGGCCTTTCACCGCAGGAGATCGCACTTTGTTGGCCCAATCGTTATCCCGGCTTTGTCGGCTGCGGGAATTCTGCTATCGGCGGGAGGTCCTTTTGCGTACAGTTGGCAAGCTTTTCCTGTGCGCGGCGGAGTTTTTGCAAGGCCTTCCCTTCGATCCGGCGGACAGTCTCGCGGCTAACGCCCCAGGTCCGGGCGATTTCCTCAAGAGTGTGCTTAGTGTCATCGTCCAGGCGCAACCGCATCCGGATGATCGATTCCTCGCGGGGGGTGAGCTTCCTCAACAGGGCCGAAACCCACTCGTTCCCATCGCCCCTGTTGACCGCCTCCGACGGCGAAACCACAGACTTATCCTCAATCGACTCGCCCAGGTCGGATTCTCGGTCCTCCCCAATGGGTGTCTCTAAAGACACGGTCCGCTGAGAAACCCGCTTGGTGCTCTGCACTTTGTCGGCTGTGACCTGTAGGCGCTGGGCGAGTTCCTCACAGGTGGGTTCGCGGCCAAGTTCTTGTACGAGTTGTTGCCGGGTACGATCTTGCTTTACGATCTCTGCGGAGACGTTTGCAGGCAATCGAATCGCACGCGCCTTATCAGCAATTGCACGCGAGATCGCGGAGTGGATCCGCCGAGTGGCATAGGTCGAGAACTTGTAACCTCGACGCCAGTCGAATTTCTCAACCGCTCTCATCAGGCCAATATTCCCCTCCTGGATCAAGTCGGATAAATCCAGGTCTCGGTTTGTGTACTTCTTGGCGACGGACACAACGAGGCGAAGGTTTGCCTCGGTTAACTCCTTCTTCGCTTGTTCGGCTTCGGCCTCGCCGCGCCTTATCAGGGCGAGCGAGCGTTTCAGGGCGGTGAGCCCCACCTCGCTCGATTCCTCCATTTCCTGTCGCCGCAACTCGACCTCTTGCCGCAACTTGTCCATCAGGCGCTTCTTTTCGAGCGGGTGTAGCACCATGGAGCGAGCCAGGCGCGACATCTCAACCATCGCCCGCGACAACTGCCACCGCACCTGCAGATGAGCACGCTGCTCTGATTTCGGGATTTCATTCAGCCGAGCCGCCTGCTCAAGTCCCACACCGTAAAGTTCCATAATCTTATCGATAATCCGGAGCGTCTCGCTGTACTTCTTTACGATTTCTTTGTCTGTCAACACTGCTTTGCCGATCCAGATTACCTCTCTAATCGAACGTGTACCGTTGCGTAACTCCCGGCGAATTCCGATCAGCTCTTGGAGTACCAGCGGAGAACGAGAAAGGGTCTTGAGCACCAGGGCTTGGCCACGCTCCATACGCTTGGCGATGGCCACCTCTTCTTCGCGCTTGAGCAGACGCCTGGAATCGACTATCCGAAGATGGTTTTTGACTCCCTTAGCAGACACTCGTCCTCCAGTTCCATTTACCGGGCCCCCAGATATGTTTAATTATGCCTCCTACCGACCAGCGACGCACTGCCACTCGCCGCAGCCACCCGTTGGTACCCAAGCCCAACTGCCATCCCGCAAGCTGGGCCATCAGTTCCTCCCTTTGCCGTGATGTGCCCTGACACCTCCAGCCTCCCAGTCCCGTTCCAGAATCAACCTCAATTCTTTCCATGAGGATGCGGGCATTCAACAGTACGGAAGTACGGCGTGGAAGTTGCCATCGCTGGCCTCTTCATATAGGCTCACAATGTTAGATCCTGTTTTCAGACGTTGGCTGGAGACCGGATGACGCTACGGAATGGCAAGCTGCACAAACTGCTCTCGGCCTGCCGCCTGCGGGCCATGCGATAGATCTTTTCTTCTTATTCCTCCTGATTGCCGGATTCGTCGTCTGGAGCATTCGACTGCGTCCGCGCCTGTCGTCATTCATCAGACTCGTCATCCTCGCAGCGGTCGGGATCGTTCTGCTCATCGCGCTCCAAGCCGGCAACAATGCCGTCTTTGGCCGTGTCTTCCCGGTCGTCAAGGGTCAACGTGCCAGCAGGGCTCGATGCTCGCTGAGGAGGAAGGCTTAAGTCATTGACAACACAGCATTTAGATTGGGAATAGCGCGGTGCCTGCGAATAAGCCTGGCAGATCGTGTCTGCGGGTCGAGGTAGCTAGCAGCAGACTGTGGTGCTGTAATCATTATCAGACATTCATAAGTTGCGGATCCACGGGATGGCGAATTTTGCGTTTATTGCCAATCCTATGCGTCTCTAATTTGATAAGGCAATACATCGTTTTCTTGATCCGGACGCACGGCGGGGCGCTTTCCGCTCAATTGCGGGGGTATTTGCAGCTTAACTGTGTTATGTTAACTTAATTATTTCCCGACGGCATTAGCATGCCCGTATTCCATTGAAAACACAGGGATAAGCCAAATGGTGCTCTTCTTATCTGTATCTCGTTGAAAATACAGAAATTAATATGAATCCGTGCCAATTCCAGGGTTGTTCGGGCCTCGAAAACCCAGTCAGGAAGGCTATCGAGAGGCCGCCGTGGAATCAACAAAGGACGACGAGATCCCGGTAAACGTGGCCGACACCAGGGGTAGCATCCTCGCGGAGTCTGCTTCTGCCTCAGAAGGGCTTCCCTTGCCGCCGGAATTCACCACGATGGATACGCTTCGACCTAGTCCGCCACGGTGCCCTTGGCACTTATGCACCGTCTGTACGAGTTCGCGGGAACTTATAACTTAGTATAGACCGTCGAGGGGTACGAGGTACGGGTCAGTCCGACTTCGAGAAGTCCAATTTCAGCTGCTCAATAAACTGGCCAGCAGGCTTGTCCCTCTTCTTGGCGTTGGTGGCCAATCGACAGAACACGACGTTCTCAGGCGTGTAGCCCTTCTTGTTGTCGATACGATCTAGGCTCCCCGTCGCTCCCGACCTGCCTTGGCCAAAGTCGAAGGCCATCTGCTGGCCGGTATAACCATCCTTGCCTGCCTGTTGGTCGTAGAGTCTCTCGAAGTCCTCCAAGGTCAAGTTGAACGGGATGCCCTTTCGTCGGGCGACGGACTTCTTCATGCTGTATCGGTAGCGCAGGGCTCCCTCTTTGGTGCTTACGCACTTTTCGTATGTGCATTTATGGCAAACCGTGCCATTGCGCTGGCGCAAGGGTTTGACTTTTTTGCAGCACGAGCAGCGGAACTCCTCAGACCCCACCTTCTCGTACTTTGTGACTCCACCCCGTTTCCAGTTGGCCTTTAGGCCTAGCTTCTTCATACGGTCACGCACCGGCTGCTCTGACACCCCCAGCTGCCTGGCCATCTTGGGGATGCTGAGGCCCTGGGAGTGGAGCTCAATGAGTCTCTCGTCTGAGAACTTTCTGTTTCCGGGGGCCTTTGTAGGACTGATCGTCAATATGCTCGCCATGGGGTTTCTCCTTGGCAGACGGGATTTAGATTTTCTTTGATATCCCGCCCTCTCACCCCTGGTTAGTATAGGGAATGGTGACTCCCAGACCCGGCTATCGAGGTTATTTGGCTTCATTGATTGGTGATGATCGAGCCCGCCGAGCTAGCTTTGACACCGCCTCTGTTTTGCGTCAGTGATCGCCCAGAACCGGCTACAGGGAAATCCTCGAGATCATTGACTGCGGCGCGAGGCGTTATAGCCGCAGCCAACATGGTCAACGTTCAAAAGCTTTTCGACTGGGCATGGATTCGGATTCCCCACCTTGATGTTTGCCCAGTGTTCATGCGGGTCAGGAACAGGCAATCATTTATCTGACGGGTTTGTCATGAGTTATCCGACGGCCTCTCCCCCAATTGGATTTAGGAGATGAGGTTAGTCTACCCGCTTGTTCTGGACAGGTCTTAGCGAGGGCTGTCTTGGTGTGATCGCAGGATTTTACTTCAGGTTGAAGGCTTTGGCCCCGCAACTTTCCACGCATTCAATCCCCTCTTCATTTGGATGTTGCGGTCATAGCAGGTGTTGCTGCCCGCTTATCTGGATCCACTTTGAAGTCAGGCACCAAGGAATAAGGTTCCCCCTTGCGCCGGACGGAATCTTCCAAAGCTTCCTTTTCGGTCTTTCCGATTCCCACCAATGTGTCACGCAAGTAAAACTCGAACCAACCGAACTCCTCATTGAACTCCGTCCGCGTTCGGGGCTTGGACGGATCTGTCGAGGATGGGGGAATCATATAGGACTTGCATACTCTCTTCGGGGGCAGCAACGTCTTCGCCAGCTTGTCCAAGAATTCCCGAGATATGCCCGTCTGCTCTTCGGTAACGGGTTTAGCGGGCCTCTGTTTCTTGGCCTTCGGTTTCGGCGGGTGGTCGATCTTCGCCTGACATCGCTTGCACCATAGGCCAGGCATCCAAGGATGAGTTTTGGACCGGGGGAATAACTTCGCCGGATGAACCCTGTGGCACCTGACGCATTGTGCCCAGTACTTGTTGATGAGCGTGTTATGAGACACTTGGCTACCTTCCCATATGGATCTGATTACGGCTTCGCTTGAAGCCGTTTATTCTTTTGTTAACAATCATCGTCTTGATAAATACTCGTTCAGATCCAACACCTGAAGTTGACCGAGCGGCCCAGGGGGCACGTAAGCAGGCTTATACGAATTCCAGGCTGCGGGAAATTCCTGGTGCTTGACCCCGTCGAGGCTCGTGCCCATTTGCGAATATCGCCCGGCATGCTGCTTGAAATAGAATGCAATGTTGTGGGCCTTACACATATCGCGAAGATTCCGGGCCCACTGCTCGTCCATCGGCCTGAAGTCCGTCGTGCCGTTACCAGACTCGCCGCCAACCATCAGCTGGTCGAAACCCTCGATGTGCTGTTCGATGTCCGGCATCAAATCCTCCAGGATCGGTTCCGCAATCACATAGCGCGTCTTGCAAGGAATCTCGCGCAGCGTATCCATTCGCCACAGATATTTCTTCAGCTCGACGGTGACGCCGAGGCATACGTTCAAGTAACCTTCTCCCCAATCCTCCGGCAGCCGGTCCGCAATGCACTCGGCACGTTTCGTCAAAATCTGCCAGAGCAGGTTGGGGGTCCTCTTGATGGCGCTCCAAGCTTCAGCTCGCCATTCATCCGCGCCCGGATGGAAGAAGTCACTCCAACTGCTGGTAAAGACCTTCAAGACTTTCCCTTCCTTGGCCGCTTTCCTGTCCCACTTCAAAGGCGCATCCCACGTCTTAGTTCGCTCGACTTTATTGAAATCGCGGTCATATTTGCTACACGCCGCACGGGCGTAGCAATGCAAACAGCCCTCACTTACCGGCTGACATCCGACCCAGAAGTTCTGCGTAAAGTCGTAAACTTCGCTTTTCGTCTTTCCCATGGCTAACTCCTCTTAACCAACAAGCAATCGTGTCGTACACTCGTCTAGTGCCGCGGATCCGAGACGGTTCGACGGCCACGCCGCACGTGCTGGCCAACGACGTCAGTTTTGGCCTCTGCTAGCCACGCTGCCAAGTCCTAGCCCACGGGGGCCCAAATCACGCGTTCCGTGGACCGGTGGCAGAACGTGGGCGGCGTATCACCCGCGTCCTTATCTTCGGTCGCGAACTAGGCGACGACAGTCAACGAACTACCCCTTATTTCGCTTAATTCGCGCTTCTTTGGGCTGGGTAGACCAGCCGAATGACACCGGTTGCTACTCGCCGATAGATCGCGACGTGGGTGCCTGGCTTGCCCAGACCGAAGTTCGTGCGGACCTTGCCGGTACTCAGATCCATCCAGCACCGCGTAGGGGCTTTCGGTATGCCGGTATCCGCCTTGCGGCCTTTGATACGCTGGGCCTTGCCTCCGGCCTTTTTGCGGTACTGGTCATGAGCCCCCTTGCTGAATTCGGGGTAGCCCAGCCTTGCCGCATGTTTCCTGGCCTTCTCAAGGCTAGCGTCCTTGTTTGCTTTGTAGAATTCAGTCATTTCTCGACTGAATTCAGGTGTGTGTTTCTTTGCCATATACTTACTCCGTTTTACTATCCCCCTGTCGGTTAAGCCTGCCGTTGCCGGTCAGGACAACAGGGGAGGGACTCCGATATACTCGACACCATCCAGCAGATAGCTGGTAAATCGAGCTTTGCCTGCGACTTGTCCAAAGAAGAAAGGGATGCCTCGCTCTTTGCACAAATCACGAATGTTCCGTGCCCACTGGGGGTTCCACGGTCTGGGATTGGCAGCGCCGCACCCAGTCTCCCCGGCGGCACAGACCCACCCTATACCCTGAATGTGATCGGCCAGCTCCGGCATCAAGTCTTCTAACGTCGGAGAAAAGTCAACCCACCTCAGGGCACAGGGAATGCTGTTCAACGTGTCTAGGCGCGGAAGATACTTTTTCAATTCGACACAAGTTCCGAGCCAGACATTTTTGTAGCCACTGCCCCAGTCTGGGGGAAGTCGGTCCGCAATCAAGTGCGTCCGCTTCGAGGCGAGCTGCCAGATCAAATTCGGCGTGGCGCGAATAATAGCCCACGCATCGTCTCGCCACTGGTCAGCTTCCTCCATAAAGAAGTCCGAGTAAGCGCAAGCGAAGACGCTCTTGTACTTTCCGACTTTCGCCAATTCCATCTGCACCTTGATCGGTTTATCCCACTCTGTTACAACCCGCCTCACTTCCTCGGGATTAATGCCGCGTCTGTGTTGGGCGTGGAACATGTAGCAGTTCTTACAGCCCTCGCTAAACTTGTGGCACCCTATCCAGAAGTTGTGGGAATAATCGTGCTGTTTTGAAGTGTGTCCGTCACATTTTGTCATGGTCATCTCCTTGCATCTCAAATAACCAGCTCAGGGGAGCCCGGCGCTTGCCGGGCTCCAGAGAGTTGCGTCCAACAGCGCCAGACCTTAACGCTACGGCTGGCTTCTCACCCTCAGCGAGAACGCGAAATAAGCGAAGTAACCATGTCTTCACTTTCGGTTTCCTCCTTTTTTCGCTTTTTTCGCAGTCTCGGGTTTGGTGGAGCCGGTCCGCCTGCTGTTTGGCTCTCCCTCTTTTTTCGCTTCATTCGCATTCCCACCCACGGCGGACCAGACCTCACGTGGCCTGCCGGTCGCGTCCTGTGATGGCGGGCCTACTTTCGCAAGGCCATGCTCGCGCAAAACCGTTAGGGCTCTGGAAATCTCCTCTCCACCCTTGTGCCGTTTGAAAAGGGCGGAGATTGCCGTCCGGTCGAGACCGTCTGGCGCCCCCCGCAAGCCTTGCAGGATGGTGTCGGCCATGGGGTCGCCTACCGTATCCCCAAAGATGAACTGTGCTGAGGCTTGGCAATACTCCCACAAAGCCACAGCTGCCAATAGATGCTCTTTCCGCACGACGGCAGACTTGTCCAGAAGCGCGTATATGCAAGCCAGCCGCATAGTTTGCGCTTCCGCCCGAGAGGTGACGGCTCCGAGCAGACCCTGCCTGCCCGCCGTCAGTTCGTGGTATGTTTTCGCCCACAATCCCTTGATGGCGGGATCGCGTTTCATCTCGCCAACAGTCTGGGCGAACTGCACGGACTCCTTGAGTCTTTCCACAAGAGGCGAAAGGTCAGCGTCCGTGAGATTGCCGCCTTCCGGCAGCTCTTGGGAACGCGTCGCGCAGACCCATAGGAAGCGATTGGCGAAGCCATTCCCCATTTCTGTCGTGCTCAATTCGCGGCGAAGTTCATCGCGCGTGATGTGCCCCACGATAGAAACGTGGGCACCTGTGGCCGTGGCAGGGGAGTTCTTCGTCATTGTGAAGAGGTCGCCTGTGTCCCATGCCTGGCGCATTACCACCGATAATGTGTTCCCTTCGCGCGCCATTACTTGCAAGGGCGACGCGAACTCACTTTCGAAGACCAACAGCCTCTTGTCAGAAACGCCGGAGTCTATTTCCACGTCCTGATAATCGCCGGTGGCTCGGTTACCTTTTTCCCGAATTGCCTCATGCCGCTTGATGGGGTCACGGACAGCCCAGATCAACCCTTCGCCGCTCGAAAGCCCGGCTTGGATTGAATGCTTTGCCCAGTCAGGATCCACCACGCGAAACAGACGCAAGACTTGAGCCCAGCTCGAGCCTTTACGCCCCATGGAGGTAACGCCGACGAGCACCACGTAGATGTTCATGAAGTGCCTGCTGGCTTCCGCCATGAAGTACGCCGTCCGTCCGATCACGTTCCCGAGGCACACGAGCGTCTGTATCAGAAGCGCCACGCGTGACGCCTCGGTGTGTGGGCCGATAGCCCGAACCACATCGCCGGCCAGCCCGTGATAGGCTTCCTCCGCCGGCGGGTCGGGCCATTGCCGTGCTGTTGAAATAGTTTCACTACTCATACTTCACCCCTTTCGTTAGCGGCCCTTTAGCGGGCCGCAGACCGTCGTGCAAAAGTCGGTCGATTTCTTCCGCAGATACGCGGACCGCCCTTCCAACGCGGAAGGAGCTTATCTTCCTTCTCAGTACCCACGCCCTCACGGTCGCCGGCTTGATGCGCAGCGCCTCAGCCGTTTCGGCGACGGTTAACAGTTTGCTGTTCATCCTTTCTCCTTTTGCCCACCCGGCAATTCCGGGTGGGCTGTTTTGATTTGCAAGCCGCGCATTACTGCGGCCTACATGGGCGCATCTTCCCAAGCTGTGTCATTGACTTCACGCTTACGGGCGGGAATCGGCGAGTGTTTCTTGCAGTGGTCCTGCGGAGCAGCCTTAATAGCAGTGCGGATGTAGTGCGATTATTTGCTGTGGAGAGTAACTGGAGAGTGGAATCTAGGCAGGAGGCGTGGGAATTACAGAATTCCTACTTTGCGCATGTCTGCCCGAACCTTGCTAATTTCAATCTCGATCTTATGTCTTAGGGTGGGATCCTTGTATGCCTGAATAAAGGACCGGTACTTACCGTCCTTCCGCCAACTAGCGGGCAATTCAATCAGATGTTCTGCGTCCAGGCCACGGCAGATTTCAAAATCAGATGCCTGGGGCTTCCGAGTTAGCTGCACTAAAATGGCTCGCTTTATTTCGGAGCGATACGGCTTGGGAAGTTTTTGATTGGGAGCTTCTCTGGTCGCGAAACCGGCTGGTTTTTGTTGATTGGGAGCTTCTCTGGTAGCGAAAGCGGGCACGGTCGGCTCGTTCGGCACCCACGGAAGTGGAATACGATCATTGAACAGGCGAGGTGAATACAAGGTCAAATCGACTGTTGAAACTTCGACTTGCAAATCCCCGAACGAAAGAATCAGGTTGGCTGCCGTCGCCCCGCTTGGTACAGCGAGTGATACGAAGTGGCCCTCAGGATGTGCCTTGTATATCCACCCGCCCGGGACCTTTCGCAACTCATGCTGGGGGAGCCACTCGACCGTTAGGTCAGGTGCTCCCAAACAGCCGATGCGGATATCCAGACACCCTTTGGAAGGTCCGCACTCAACCCGGTTGAACCGTGCTGGCAATTCGGCTGAAAGCTGAAACGAAGACCTAAGATTGCTTCGCCGGACAGGCAAGCCAAGCTCTGCGAAAAGCCCGTCGAAGCCGTCGTGACTTGGCCTGCGCTTACGCAGCTCGCTGTCAATTTCTTGCAAAGTAGAATAACTCAGGAGTGATGAGAGATCCGGGCCGTTTCCACACAGTGTAAACTCTCTCCGCCAATCGCGGGGATTGCACGACTCGATGACATCCGGCGATCTCCAACTGTAGGGGGGCGCTCCTTTCGCTGTCAGCCGAACGTTAGCCCACTTGTCTCGGCCTCCGAAAATCGGAGAATTTCTTAACTGATCTACCAGATGGTGGACTTCTTCAGGCCGCTCGTTCGTCTTAACAACAATGATCCCTTGAAATGGTGTTACGTCTAGAATTGTCCTCTGAGATACACGGGGCGATGATCTGAGAACAGCCTTCCCCGAGATAAGAATCCATTCGCTGCCATGCCTAGCCGCTACGCATGCGCATTCGACTGAATCGTATAGTGGTGGGGATTGCGAGCGGAAAGGAAACCTTGGGGATTGCATGAGGGGAGCAATGTGTCGAAAGAATTCATCAAATGGATCAGGCGAACTCGGCATAGCATTCGCGTCCCTTTTAGAAACAGAAACGCGATTGTATTCCATTCTCATCCCGCTTGTCACCCTACAACGTGGGTGCCACGCAATCAAAGCGGCATGCCCCACTCACTCTGTCGTTGAATTCCGCGCCTCCCGGTTTGAGGAAGGTCGGCAGGCGGGCTGGGATGCGCCCGCTCTTCGGTTCGTTATGCTAACCGAATCACTTTTCGCGTGAGCGGTAGGGGTATAGTCTTGAATATGAAAAAGTCTTCAAGTGAACTTCACAAAGCAGCCCAGCTTCTGGGGAAGAAAGGCGGCATGGCAACTCTCAAGAAGTACGGCCCCCAAAACCTCCGCCGGTGGGGTAAACTCGGAGCTGAATTCGGCAAGCTTGGCGGCAGACCGCCCAAGGTAAGGAAGGAGACGAACGAATGAGTCTGTATAAGCGCGTGACGTGTGCCAAAGGAGGTACCTGTAACACGAAAGGGCCTAATGCAACGTGCACCAAATGCGGCGAGCGGCCCAAGGGGGGCGCCTGGTGGTATCGTTTCCGGTTCGGCGGGCGCATCATCCACGAGTCGAGCCGAAGCCAAAGCCTCACCGTAGCGCGTGAAGCCGAGAAACAGCGCCGCCGCCAGCTCGAAGAGCAATGGAACAGGATTGAGAAAAAGAAACTCCCGCCCACGTTTGAGCGGGCAAGTGCCGAATGGCTCCGCAAGCGCGCTGCCCTAAAAGGGAGCACGCGAGAGACGTACGAGCACGCAATAAAGCACTTGAACGCATTCTTTGGGAAGCGCCTGATTTGCGATATTGATGCGCCTGACGTGGCGGCATATCAGAAGACTCGCGCTGCTGCGAATGCGGCCGGCGCTACTGTCAACAAGGAGTTCACGATACTGGCTTCCGTTCTCGCGGACCATGGCCTGTGGAATGCCATACGCCGTGACGCCAAGCGGCTTGAGGAAAACGATAGCGCCGGACGAGCGTTGCTCCCTGACGAAGAATCGCGGCTCCTAAAGGCCGCTTCACAGGTAGGTCTGAAGCAAGGAAATTGGAGTCCAATCTACACGGTGACCGTCCTGGGGCTGAATACGGGTTTGCGGCACTCCGAAGTCCGCAAACTCCGCTGGGCCGATATTGATTTGGAGAAGCGGGTGCTGGTGGTGGGCCGGACCAAAACAGAAGCGGGAAGCGGAAGGCCGGTACCGCTGACTCACCCCGCACGGGCAGCATTAGACAAGTGGGCGTCACGTTTTCCGAACCGTAACGCCGATGATTATGTTTTTCCCGCTTGCGAGAACGGCCATATTGACCCGACTCGGCCTATCGCCAACTGGCGGACGGCTTGGCACAACGCAACGTGTACGGTGGAATGTCCTAAATGCGGCAGGCTGCAGCTACCGACCAATCTGTGTCAAAATTTAGAGTGCAACGCGAGCATGCGTGGTATCATTAATCCCTTAGCTGGACTGCGATTTCACGATCTGCGACACTCGGCGGCTACCAAAATGCTCGAAAACGGAGTCCCTATCGCGACGGTTGCTCAGGTGCTCGGATGGTCTGCCTCGACGGCCATTCGCATGGCCAAGCGTTACGGCCATATCCGGCCTGAAGCGCAACGGCAAGCCCTCGAATCTATCGCCACTGCATTGCCCAGCATCGCCGTTGGCGAAGCAGGAGCCGAATCTCGGGATGTGCACCAAAATGATAACCAAGCGTCGAGTGCTGGTTAGCTAAGTCCTTTTAGGCCCGTAGCTCAGCCCGGTTAGAGCGCTACCTTGACACGGTAGAGGTCTGGGGTTCGAGTCCCCACGGGCCTACCAGCATCCTCAAGGAAATACTCCTGCCTCATCCGTCCCACTGCCGCGTCTTTAATGTAACCGTCCTGTAACAATAGCTTCACCCTAGATTAACCTGCCTGCCCGATACTATTCTGAATCTACGATGCCTTCGGACGGCGCCTGCCTCTTGATTGGGTGGGAGTCCACGAGACAATCGCTGAGTTTTACCTTAGCAGCGATCGATTCGGAGCGTCGGGACATTGACCGGCCGGCTTGTCGAGTCACCCCTAGCTTCGGACGACGCTCTTTTTTTGGGAAGAGACTCAAAAGCCGTTCAGCGCTCTTTGCAGTGCCCCCGGCTCGCCGGGGGCAAGTCTGCGGGGGCTGGCCTGTCCCGACCTGTCCCGATGATTTTGATGCTTTCGACCGGGATGCTTTTGATCCGGACGCTTTTGCTCGGCCCCTGTTCCGACAATTCGGGTCGGGAGCGTGCTCGGGAAGTCCGCCTCTTGACCCTGTGCCGATGCGTTCTATGGGAATCTGTCCCAAGGTTCTTGGTGCGGAGCGCGACTCGAACACGGGTCCTTCAGAGTGCTGTTGGGGGGGGGTGCAATTTGGGGTGAGGGAGCATGGAGAGCACTCCGGACTAACGACTGCCGAACCCAATTGTTAACTTCCGCTTAATGTTCCTGTAAAGCAGCCGGATAAGAGTGAACGTGGAGGACAACACTTATGAAAAAACTTTCGAATCTAGCAATCATTATTATGATTGCCGCCCTTGTCTTGACAAGCCTTGTGGCGTTCCACTCCTCAGCCTCGAATGCCGCACCTGTTCCTACCCCGGATGCAATCATGCTCAACGGCGCCGGGGCTACTTTCCCGTACCCGATTTACTCGAAGTGGTTCTCAGATTACAACAAGATCCACTCCGACATTCAGATCAACTATCAGTCCATTGGTTCTGGTGGAGGAATTCGCCAGCTCTTGTCTGGGACGGTGGATTTCGGCGCTTCAGACCCTCCCATGAATGACGAACAGCTTGCACAGGCCAAAACCAAGATTCTTCACTTTCCAACGGTATTGGGCGCCGTCATTCCCACCTACAATATTCCCGGTGTATCGCAGGAGCTTAATTTTACGCCCGATGTTCTGGTGGGCATCTATCTCGGCAAAATCACCAAGTGGAATGACCCTGAGATTGCCAGGTACAATAAGGGAGTAAACCTCCCTGCTCTAGATATCGTCGTTGTGCACCGCTCGGATGGCAGCGGAACTACGTACGTCTGGGTCGACTACCTCTCGAAAGTCTCTCCGGAGTGGCAAACCAAGGTTGGCCGGAACACCTCCGTGAATTGGCCTGTTGGGTTGGGCGGCAAGGGTAATGAGGGCGTCACTGGCCTGGTTAAAGAAACGCCAGGGTCGATTGGTTATGTCGAACTCATTTACGCCATCCAGAATCAGATTCCCTACGGTCAGGTTCGAAACGCTGCAGGCGTCTTCGTGAAAGCGAACCTCGCAAGCGTGACTGCCGCAGCGGCAGGCTATGCGAAGGCCATGCCTGAAGATTTCCGCATTTCCATCACCAACGCTCCTGGCAAAGCTGCTTATCCGATTGCCAGCTTCACCTACCTCCTGATTCCGACGAAAATCGAGGACGCCACTAAGAAGGGTGTCATCAAGGGTTTTCTCACCTGGATGCTGAACGACGGTCAAAAGGAAGTTGAAGCTCTGTCCTACGCGCGGCTTCCAAAGGAAGTGGTTGCAAAAGAGTTGAAGCAGATTTCGCAGATCCAATAAATCGCTATGGCAGGCATTCCAGTTCCAAGAGGGCGCGCGGCTGCAAATCGTCGCGCGCCGGCTTTTATCCAGGGCCTTCGAAGCGGCGATACGTTTGCCCACCTCTTCACGCTTCTCTGCGCGGCGAGCATCCTGTTGGTGACGGCAGCTCTCGTTCAACAGCTTTATGTCAATTCTACGGGCGCGGTACACAAGTTTGGGTTTCGATTTTTGACCGGCCGCACTTGGGATCCGGTTAGCGGCGACTTCGGCGCTTTGCCGTTCGTTTATGGCACGCTTATCACCTCCGCGCTTGCCTTGCTTGTGGCGGTTCCGCTGGGAGTAGGGGCGGCAATCTTCCTTTCTGAGCTGGCGCCTCCGCGCATCTCGAATGCGATGACTTTTGTCATTGAGCTTCTCGCGGCAATTCCCAGCGTAATTTACGGATTGCTGGGCATATTCATCCTGGTGCCGTTTCTTCGTCAATACGGCGAGCCATTCCTGAAGCGCACTTTAGGATTCCTACCGCTTTTTCGGGGGCCGATGTACGGCGTGGGGATGTTGGCGGGCGGTTTGGTACTGGCCATCATGGTCGTGCCATTTATCATTTCGCTCTCACGCGAGGTCCTGTTGGCTGTCCCGGTAGAACAACGTGAGGCGGCCTTGGGGCTCGGCGCTACAAAGTGGGAGTCCACCTGGCAGGTCGTGGTACCTTACGCCCGCATTGGCATCATGGCCTCCATCTTCCTCGCCTTGGCAAGAGCTTTAGGTGAGACGATGGCGGTTACCATGGTCATCGGCAATGATCCCAGAATCAGTGCTTCCTTATTTGCGCCCGGCTATTCCATCGCCGCAGTGATTGCCAACGAATTCGCGGAAGCCACCGGCGATCTCTACCTACAGGCGCTGATCGAGCTGGGCTTGGTGCTGTTTGCGCTGACCATTGTGATTAACGGCTTGGCTCGAATTGCAATTATCTTCACAACTCAGAAGGGGTCGGGGCACTAATGCTCTGGCGTAATACCTGGCGCAAGTTCGTCAACTATTTCATGTTCAGCATGACGGGGCTTTGTGCCTTGGTTACGGTGGGCGTCTTATTTTTCATCCTGGGGTACCTGGTGTGGAACGGAGGAAGCTCCCTCAGTTGGGCCTTCCTGACGCACTTGCCGACCCCGGTTGGCGAAAGCGGTGGAGGGATGGCCAACGCCATTGTGGGGAGCGGGAAGCTGCTTCTACTGGCATCTGCCTTCGGAATCCCTATTGGTTTCCTGGGCGGCGTCTATCTGGCTGAATTCGGGGGCCGGGCGTTTCCCTTCGTCGTTCGGTACACGGCTGATCTCTTGAACGGTGTGCCCTCGATTGTCATGGGGATTTTTGCTTGGACGATCGTGGTCTTGCCGATGAAGCATTTTTCAACCTTCGCGGGAGGTTTGGCGCTGGGCGTGATGATGATCCCCATCGCGGTGCGCAGCACGGAAGAAGCCCTGCGCACGGTCCCGCTGGTGCTGCGGGAAGGCGCCCTGGCGTTGGGGGCGAGCAAATGGAAAACTATCGCCACCGTGGTCGTGCCCGCGGCTCGCAAGGGGATTGTCACGGGGATCATCCTGGATATCGCTCGCGTCTCTGGTGAAACGGCGCCGCTGCTGTTCACCGCCTTTAGCAATCGGTTCTGGAGCCCGGGGTGGAATCAGCCTACGGCCTCGCTGCCGGTCATGGTCTATACTTACGCGATCTCGCCCTATGATGATTGGCACAAGCAGGCCTGGGCTGCCGGATTGGTTCTCTTGACTCTAGTGCTGGTGGCGAACGTTGCCGCCAAATTATCCGTTTCCGGGCGATCTGCCCATTAGGTGGTAACTGCCATGACGACTTCGGAGGCCGGTGGTGCGCCGATGGTCAAGCAAGAAAGCCGCCCCGCTCAATCTTTAGGAGGGACAGTGGCCGCAGACGACGTTAAATTGCGGGTTTCCGGATTGGACTTCTACTACGGTCCCAAGCAAACCCTTTTTGGCGTCAACCTTCAGATCCTCACCAACCGCATCACAGCCCTCATTGGTCCTTCGGGTTGTGGCAAGTCGACTTTCTTGCGCACTTTGAACCGGATGTACGAGACGGTGCCGCACGCCAGGGCCGAGGGCGAGGTCTTGTTCGACAATGAAGATCTTCTTGCCATGGACCCGGTCGCGCTGCGTCGTCGCGTGGGAATGGTTTTTCAGAGGCCGAATCCCTTTCCCAAATCCATTTTTGACAACATTGCCTACGGGCTCCGCGTGAATGGGAGCCACGGTGGGGCCGCCCTGAAGGAAAAAGTGGAGAAGAGTCTGCGACGCGCGGCACTGTGGGATGAGGTGAAAGATCAACTCCACAAATCGGCCTACGCTCTTTCCGGGGGTCAACAGCAGCGCTTGTGCATTGCCAGAGCTTTGGCTGTAGACCCGGAGGTGCTGCTCCTCGACGAGCCCTGCTCTGCCCTTGATCCCATCGCCACGGCGAAAATAGAGGAGTTGCTCTATTCCCTCCAGGACCAGTGCACGCTGATTATTGTTACCCACAACATGCAGCAGGCCGCGCGGGTGGCGGATTTCACGGGCTTTTTCCTTTTGGGAAAACTGATCGAATATAACAAGACGGAAATCATCTTCAAGACACCTGCCAAGAAGGAAACCGAAGACTACATCACCGGCCGGTTCGGATAGAGGTGGTGAGCAAAAGGTGGTAGGTTGTTTGTCGCAGGGACCCGCTCGATGGGAGGAGAGAGCCCGGGAAGAGAACTAAGGCGTGCGCCACCCGGAAGTTAGGAGTAAGCTTTTTGGGCCAAACTTGATGAGGAGGAAATTGGCAGGCAAGAGTTGGAATTGGCAGCGGGGAAGTCTTCCCTGCCCTCCGCCTACGACCTGCTTCTTACGCGATGATGCGCCACTTTGAAGAGGAACTTGAAAACCTCAGAAACCGCCTGCTGGAAATGAGCGGGCTGGTGGAGGACTCCGTCTACCGCAGCATCCAGTCGCTCATTGAAAAGGATGAGGCGGCGGCGCAGCAGGTCCTGCAGAACGAAGCCAGAATCAACCGCATGGAGATCCAGATCGACGAGTTGGCCACCAGCCTTTTGGCCCGGGTTCAGCCCATGGCGACCGACCTGAGGTTTATTACCGCCGCCATCAAGATCAACAACGACTTGGAGCGCATGGGGGATATCTCGGTCAACATCGTCCGCCGGACTTTGGCCTTGATGCGCGAACCTGTCCCGAAAGAGTTGGTCGATATTCCTCATATGGCGACCATTGCCCAGTCGATGATTAGAAAAAGCCTGGATGCATTCGTGAGGAAGGATGCCGAACTCGCGCGTAGCATCCTTACCTCCGATGATGTTATCGACCAACTCCGTGACTCCGTGTATGAAGAATTGATCGGCCTGATGGAGCGAGATCCCACCACGGTCCGGCAAAGCATCAACCTGATGTTCATAGCCCGCGCCCTAGAGCGCCTCGCTGATCACGCCACCAACATTGCCGAAGATGTTCTGTTCCTGGTGGAGGGAGTGGAAGTGCGCCACCACGCGGAGGTGCGCGAGTAGGCTGGCAGAGTTCAGGGCAGGGCCGATCCGCCCCTCCAATCGCAGCCCACCCTCTAGTGCCATGTCCCACCTAATTGCTGACAGTACCCCCTCACTCCCCTGCCCCTCTCCCCCTTGGGGGAGAGGGTGGACCGCCGTCCCGATGTACTTCATCGGGAGGCGGGCCGGGTGAGGGGGTTCCTGCCAAGCTGCTCGTTGTCAACAATAACGCCGGGCAGGACACTAGCTTTGGGCTCCGGTGGTTCAACGGAGCCCACCCCAGCGGCGTGGTCCAAGTTCTGCCGGATTCCCCTTCATCCAACCTGCGGGGAAAAGCTGCATCAAAGCCTTAGTGTAGCGCCGCCCTTTAGAGCCTGCCCTGATCCCGCAGTCGCGGGAGAAGGGGCGGCAGGTGCCGGTCCCGCATGCGGGACCGGCGCTACGCCCGTTGCCGCCTAAGACTGAGGGATTACTTTTGCGCCGATTTTCCCTTTGACTGGACCGGACGTTTAGTGGTGAAATAAGCAGGTTGCGGCACTTGGACATCTCGAGGAAGGGTGAAGCGTTCGTGATCGGGAGTCAGGTAATGAAGCGAAGACCTCTTGGGCTGCTGGCAGCAGGATGTGCGTTCGCGTTGCTGGCGCTGCCGCTCTGGGCTCAGCAAGAGGGTGAAAACGCAAACGAGACCGCGAATGAGAATGAGATTACGATTCCTGAAGGGACGGAGTTCAAACTCCAGTTGCACTCCACGGTAAGCTCAAAAACCTCCAAACCAGGTGACAGGATTCTCACTACATTGCTCGATCCCGTGGCGGTCGAGGACCGGGATATTTTAGCAAAGGGTGTGCGGATTGATGGGCATATTGCTGAGGTGAAGTCCGCCGGACGCCGCGGAAAAGGTGGGTACCTGTCTTTCGTATTTGACACCGTTGAACTCCCCAACGGGCAGAAACTAGCTATCCTGGGATCACTGACCGAAGTTTTTTCAAGTGAGGGCGGAGGTGATCCCAATGTCGGACCCGAGGGTGATTTGAAGGGAGGCGGGGCCTCGCGAAAGAAGCAGGCCGCCATTATCGCAGGCACGACAGCGGTAGGTGCGGCGGCGGGAGGCTTATACCCGGCCATCGGGGCAGCCGGGGCGGGTGTGGCCTTGGCCATCCTTCTCCCTCACGGCAAGCAAGCCGCCTTGGCGGCAGGCTCGTTGATCGGTATGCGACTCGACCGGGACGTCACGTTCAGCCTTCCGTCGAACGAAAAATAAGCTCCCCAACTTACCTCAGTTCAGCCTCTATCCCCCTCGCTTTGGAGTGCGGCAGCTTGCTGCCGCTTTATCCCCGCGAGCTTGCTCGCGGTCATCTCGGCCTGGGGCGCAATTCCAACCAGCCCGCCGCGGCGGGGCCTGTAGGAAAGCGGCGGCCCGTCAATTGACGGCAGCCCGTCAATCGACGGGCCGCACTCCAAAGCCGGGGCACTTCAAGAGTCGCGGAGGGTCTTATGCGCGATTGGCCTCACAGCCCGGTCCACCGCCTGGCAGAGCCCGGAGCCTACATCGTGACCGCTGGCACATACCTCAAGAAGCCCACTTTCGCCGGCCCCCAGCGCCTCGAGTACCTCTGCGACCGGCTCCTCGAGCTGGCGGAAAAGTACGAGTGGCAATTGCAGGCCTGGGCGGTCTTCCCCAATCATTACCATTTCGTCGCCTTGTCTCCCGCGCAGGCTGCCTCTCTTACCTCGCTCAGCCGACATCTGCACTCTTTAACCACCATCCAGGCGAACCGCTGGGACGGAACCGGCGGGCGCAAAGTGTGGTTCCAGTACTGGGAAACTAAGCTGACCTACCCGGAGTCCTACTTCGCCCGGTTGAGTTATGTTCATCGGAACGCAGTCCATCACCAGATCGTGCGCGAGGCCTCGCTTTATCCCTGGTGCTCGGCGGGCTGGTTCCAGCGCCGCGCCACAACTTCGTTTTACAAGCAGATTATGCAAATGAAGATTGATCGCGTGCATGTCGAGGACGAGTTCGAGGTTGATCCCAGGGATATTTAGGGCAGCTTTGGAGTGCGGCCCGCCGCGGCGGGCCGCTTTACCCCCCGCAAGCTTGCTCGCTAGACGGAATCGATTTTGGAGTGCGGCGGCTTGCTGCCGCTTTACCCCCCGCAAGCTTGCTCGCTAGACGGAATCGATTTTGGAGTGCGGCAGCTTGCTGCCGCTTTACCCTTCCGCGAGCTTGCTCGCGGTCATCTCGGCCTGGGGCACAATTCCGGCCAGCGGCGCCCTTGTCCACACTAGTACTGTAGATTACGCATGCATAGTGCAGAGGGTGCAGCGATCGCGATGAATTCGCGGTGAGAATCCAAGGTGGGGCACAAAGAAAGGTCGGGGCCATCAACTGAGAACACGATCGTGCCGGCGCAGCACTTCCGCGACTCTCGCCCTTTCGAGATGCCATCGAACAAGTGACTGGGATCATCGACTGGAACGGCACTGGAGCAGTGTTCCGAAAGCTGCGTGCATAAAATCCGTACCTGAGGAGCAGCGGTGCGAACTGCTACTACAACCTCAGGGCGTGGCGTTGCGTACCTTCCTCGTCCGATGGAAAATATCACGTTCTTGGGGGAGGCAGCCTCGGTGAAACGAGTCGCGAATCTGGATAGGTCACTCGCTCTTGTGGCACCTCCATGATGCGGAAACACTGCTATCTCGGCTTTGGTGTCGGGCGTTGTGTCAATGAGATTCTCGAGCCCGACTTCATCGACATCTCCCGGCAGAAGCATGATCGGTCGGGCACCCCTTATCAGTCGAAACACCGCACTCATGGAATTGCTCGTCAACCGCCGCCCCTTATAATCCCTGCTGCCTGGCCCTCTCGCCGCCAAGCCAGGAGTCGGAGCGAGCACCTCGATGTGAACGATGCCCTGATCGAAGGACCCGGTGTCGTTGGTCGTCAAACCTACGTCGAAGCGGACCCTGCCTTCCCGGTTCAGCCCGTTCAGCACAAAGGTTAGATCGAGCCAAGTTGCTGAGCCCTTCATTGCGTCGGAATTTAGGCGCACCACGTCTACAGACACCCTTGCGGACTCCAAAAGGCTAATTAGTCCCTTGATGTGGTCCTCGTCGGCATGCGATATCGCGATGACATCGACCTTGCCTATCCTCTCCTTTTCGAGAAACTCGAGGAGGGTTGGACCGGGCCCGGCATCGATCACCACGACCCCCGCGGTGTCGGCTACGACCGTGCAGTTCCCATGCCCGACATCTAGGACAGACACGGTAGACTTGGCCACTTATTATTTCTCCTGATCAATCAAGTTCGAAGTCGAAGAAATAGAGGTCCTCATGCTTTTCGGCGCCCTTGTTCACCTGTGCGTAGAATCTGAAACCTGCCGTAATTTTCGGCGAATGCTGTTTGGGAATTAGGTCTAGCGGCAGACGCACGATCTCCTTGGAATCCCAGCCGGGAATTGCCACATAGAAGAGCGGTGGCACCAGCGCACGATCAACGTCTTCGACCCGTAACAGTGTCTTCCAGGGGCGTCGAGTCGAAACCGGCTTACCCGCTAGGTCCAGGATGCACATCTCCAGGCCCCTGATGATGGCGTCGGGGTCGACCTCGTCCAACGACAGCAATGCAGGGATGTAGCGCCTATATCTTCGCATTTCGTCGACGTCGGCCGTGCTGTACCGAGTGCAGAGCAAGGCAGGAAATTTGGCTTTATACAATTCCGCGACCGCCTCCGACCCTCTGAAACCCGCGTAATTGCCCTGAATTCTGTGGTCGCAGACTGCCGCATCCACCTCCCCCTTGGTCTTCGACACAAATGCTACGAGGTCTTTCAGGGGCCCTAGCTCCTTCACTGGCTCGAGATCGGCGTCCACAATCTCTAACGCCATTCCGTCCCTGGCTCGCTCATCGTCATCGACAACCTTCACTCGACTGATCTTTTTGCCAGCAATATCTCTGGGCATGTCAGGATCCCAAGACGGGCAGTTCGAGTAAAAAGCTCGCGCCGCCAAGCTCGCCGTGAGCAATAGCTTCTACGTTGCCTCCCAAGTCCTTTACGGCGTCGTGCACGATCGTCAATCCCAGTCCAGTTCCGTTCGGGCGGGTCGTTTCGCCCGGTAGCCACACATCCCGTGTGGATACGCCTTCGATGCCGGGCCCGTTGTCGTGAAACTGTATCGTTAAGGTGCGGTCATGGAGTGCGGTGCGAACGAGTACCTCATGCTCTCGCCCATGCGCCTTGTCGAACCAGACGAGGCTATTATCGAAGAGATTTGTCATAACGCACTCAATGGCCGCTCGGCTGCCTCTCAGGTAGGGTTGAGCTGGGACGAAATCAGTGACAACAGATACTTTGCGGTCGGCGAGGAATGGCCTAAACATGCCTAGCACGGACTCGATCACTTCGTGAACGTCGACGCGACCCGCCCTCCTCTTTTCATGATCCAAGAGACTCAGAGTCACGTTGCCAAGCACCTTCAGCGCGCCCGTGCAGTTCAATATGAGCGTCACCGGCTCCTTGAGCGTTGCCTCATAGCGCTCTTGGAGCTCTCTCTTTGCGCGCCTCTCGATAGTTTTTGCTGCGTGGTCGATTGCCTTGATAGGGTTTCCAGCGGATTCGTGTGCAAAGGTGGCTGCTGTAATGCCCGCCGTGCTCAATGTTCGGTATAGCTGCACCTCGCTCCGTAGGCCTCGGACCTCCTTTTCCTTGGCCGAGTCGTATCTTTGAAATGCCGCCTGCATTGCAGGCCTTGCAGCACTCGGCAGAGTTTGCAGCACCTTCTCGACTGCCTCCCTCCCTTTACCTGACTGTGTTTCAGCCTCGGCCCGCTCCTTGGCGCGTCTTACAAGTGCCTCGGCAAGACGACGCCTCGCCATCCACTCAAGCGCGTCCGTTGCGAAGCGCTTAAGTTCCAAGAATGATGGAGTCTCGATGAACCCCGACCTGTCGGTCTTCTGCAGGAGCACACCTTCCGTGTCCCAGGTTGAGACTCGACCGATCGAGTTGTTCGTGGACGGGCGCTCCTCAGGGGTCTGCGCCCTGCGGAGGTTCATTTCCAGCCAGTCGTTTCCAGGATTGCCGTAGGGGTTCACCCGCAGCCCGTTTTGATATAGGTGGACACCACCGAAGTGCTGTAGCCATTCTCTTACTTCTCCGAGAGTTGAGGTGCGGGTCGAGAAGGTCTGATTGTTGAGAAGGAACGCCCAAAGATCGAACTCAGTGGCTGGACATTGGTAAAGGGGGCTGCCCGGGGCAGGATTCAAATCGCCGTGTTCAGCTACGTAGAGGGTCTGGTCTTTCCAATCCGTCACAGATGCACGTCCTAGTCCCTTCTCGTCGACCCTTGCACTCAGGTGGAACTCGGCATCCTTGAAGTAACGGCTGCGAACAAGATTTTCCAAGTCTGAAAACTCAGGCGCGTCGAGGCTCGGTTTGAATCCGACGGGGTTGTCCTCGAAGGGGTCAGCCAAAAGGATCAGCGATCTTGCCAGTTTCTTTACCTCGGTGCGGCTGATGCCCAGCCCAAGGTTTTCGATCGTGACGTCGGTCCCCTGGTCCGCGCCGGATGGCGCTTGTGTCTCAACGATTTCCAGATGAACTTGGTCAACCAGCTCTGCTTGGTCGTAAAGAGACCAATCTATCCGCAATTGAAACTGGCGCTGGGGCTGTTGTCGTGGGCGACTCCGAAGCTCGGCCATGGAGCCCAGCCGGAGCGCAGCAAGCCTCCCGAGTCCTTTGCTGCCCGCAGGAGTCCGGCCCAATCTCGTGGTTCGTAGGGCTGATCTGCCGGACCGTCCCAAGATCAGCCATCCCTGTTCAATGGCGTTTGAGTCCATGCCGTCCCCATCGTCCCAAACGGAGATGGAGCCCCCGGGTCGGTCGGTATTCGAGAGCTTGATAGCGCAGGTGCGGCTGTCCGCGTCGTATGAATTCTTGACTAGCTCAACAATACTTTGGTCAAAGCTGGGGTTCAGCTCTTCTCCCAGCCGACGCAAGATGTCCGTCGAGAATCGCAGGGCTATGTCGGACATAACTATTCATCCCACCAAGGTAGCTCGCGGAGAGCACCAACGGTCAGGTGGCGACAGCGAATTCTCCGGTCAAGCCAGGCGTTGGTTTCAGGTCTTTTCAAAACATCTAACAGTTTCCGACATGATCGGACGGTTCCGTCGTTGGGTTCCAAGACGAGCAAGTGATTTTCTGCAGCAATCCCTCTTTGGCCCCCGATAATGGTACCGACTGCTCGAAACCTGTCACCGGGCCTCGAGGTTCGTCGAACGACGACGAACGGCGGTTGGAAGACTGTTCCGGCGAATCTGCGACAGCTCTCTGCTTTCGTTATCTTCGCCCAAGCGGAAACCGTACGAGAACAGATGAAGGGGCGCCAGAGTCCCTTCAGGGGGTCTCGATGCGGGACAACAGGACCCACAGAAACCTTGAAGTGGTCACCGACAGTTGTGGTCGACGCGACAGGCGAAGTAAACCATGCCCTGGACCGTTGCTGTTTGGTCTCGTGACCAACGCGCAAGACCAGTATAAAGACATCGACATCTGTCCACCGGTCGAACTGCCCATAGATCTGGGCTCGCTCGACGATACATTTCGAGGTGACGTTTTCCCGCCACTTCTCGTATCTGGATCCTGTCCGCAGTACTTCCGGGAGGATGGCCACCACTCGTGTTGCAGGTCTAGCTTTGGCGATGCACGACTCCATGAAAACCGCCGCCGAGTTTACCTTTCCGCAAGCCCAAGTGCATTCTTCGGGAGCTTCGATCAGGGTGAAAGGGGGATTGACAATGATGTGAGTTGCAAGCTCATATGGACGACGCGCCAGTAGACCACAACCACTTTCGACCCCGGGTAGAAGGTTCTCCGGGGACGCAGCTGAGAGGTTTCCGACCTTGGCTCCTCGCTTGAGGGCCGCCAACATCAGCCTCAACCGGGCTGCAGCGACGAACTCCTTATCTAAATCACGCCCATGGATGACATCGGCCCATAGGCGCATTGTTCCCGAAAGGTCGCTGGCGATTGGTAGGTGCTCGGCAGCACCAACGAGGAGATCCCCCGCCCCGCATGCCGGATCGTACACCGCAGACCTAGGGCCGATTTCGCTCCCGGCCAATCTCAGTGCCCGCCGCGCGAGCCCGGCCCCAGTGAAAAATGCCCCAATCCCCCTGAGTTGCTCAATTGGGACAAGACTCCTCAACTGCTCTTTGGGCTGGCCGTTGAGCGCAGCCAGAACCTCAGAGGAGCGTGCTAGGGGCACGTTGCCCGCAAGCGACTCGGAGACAAGGAATTCAAGTCTCTCAACGTATGGGCGAAACTCCTTCATTACCATCCTGTATACAACAGTCCAGACCGAAACGGAAGCGGTTTCTTGACCCAACCCCTGAGCCCTCTCATGCAAAATCGCGCATAGTCTCGGAGCATTTCAAAGGCGTGTACAAAATGACCCCACGCCCGCCATCCTTCCTCGGCCCTCACCCGCCCTCCCTCCGTACCAGATGGTATCGCGGCTCGTCCCCCAGGCACCCCTTCGCTGCGCTCAGGGCAGGTTCTAATCGCAGTGCCCCATGTCGCGCAACTGAAAGCGGTGACCAGACTTCATGTCTCTTGACAAGCGGAACGAGATAGGCTAGTATGGTACGCGATAGGAGTCAGGATTCGGGATTCAGGAGGAACGAGGCGGAAGAGCGGTTGCGGGAAGGGAATTGTGAATGGTGAATTGTGAATGAAGGTGGGAAGCAGCTTTCCAACGACAAGGGGGCCCGGCCCGCAAGGCGCCTGCCTGAGGCCGACCGAGCCAAGCAGCAGCACTGAGGAGATTGCAAAAAGGAATGCATTGCGGACTATGGACGAGATCCTGGGCCCATCGACGCGCCTGAACATGGCGACACCTCCCGTAAGAAATTTGAGGCAGGAAGGCGAAGCGAGCGATATTTGTTGCGTGAGCGTGCACACGGCGTTGTCTCCTGAACCAAAGCTGCTGCCAGGGAAACCCCCACCGTATTGCGTCGAAAGATAACATCACCGATTTCAATATTTTGTTCGGAGAACACATCTATCGACACGATGTCGGTGTTTCCTGTCAGGCGGGCAGCGTGTACGGCCTATATGTGTAGCCTACTATTAGGGGTACGGGCCGCCGAGTGTGGCAAAATGATACAGATATGGGGAAAGCCTATTTGTTTTTAAATCCTTCTAATCCATTGAAAAACAATGAGATATTTTGCTGCGGAAACAGAACACCTCAAGAAAAACGGGAATTATGGGAAAAGTGGAAATCTCGCCCTCCGGAGGGCGGAAGCTAACTCATGGCACGGCTGTGCGATAGGGAGATGGCTTCAGACGCGCGACTTCCGGAAGCCGCACGAGTCGTGAGGCGGGCGCCAATTGCACCTCATCGCTTTCGAGTTGGGGCAAAAACTTGGCCAGTGCGGCGATCGTGGTTGGGTAGGGGTGGCCGATGGCCAGGGCCGTGCCCTGCTCTTCCAGTACACGCCGGAACCGGCGAAGCTGCCCAAGCGTATAGCGCACGGTCTCGGTGTCGTCCAAAAACACCGAACGATAAAATGCGGGAAGGCCCTGCTGGCGAGCCGCCTCGAGAGCCACGCTGGCTGCTGTGGTACGGCTATCCACGAAATAGAGGTGGCGCCCGGCAAGCGATCTCATTACCGCAGTCATCAAGCGGGGATCGGCGGTGGCACGTGACCCCATGTGGTTGTTTACGCCGGCCGCATGGGGGACTGAAGCCAGGTCTGATTGCAGGATTTGTTCGACCTCGAAGCTGGTCATGCCAATACGGATTTCTCCCTTCCCCGGCGAGGCCTGGGAACCCGCTTCCGGCTCCATCGGAAGGTGAAGCATTACCTCGTGTCCGGCGCGGCAAGCTTCTTCGGCGGTTTCCACAGAGTCGGGAAGGTGAGGTAGAACGGAGAATGTCAGGGGATACGGCAAAGCAAGCAGTTGGCGCGCAGCCTCGAGGTTTTCCCCGAGATCGTCAATAATGATGGCGGCGTGAAGGATGCGACGGACCTCACGGAGCTTCCATCGAGACACCTGCTTTCCAGAACGTAACAAGCGGATATCAGCGACTCGCCATCCCCCTTTCGTCCGGGATTCATTTATGGCACATTCCAGGTGGTTCTTCTCAGCCTCGTGCTGCAGGGCGGCCATGACCGTCGAATAGACCTCAGCGCCGACCCGCGCTTCAACGGGAGTTTCAGGCTTTCCGGAGGCGAGACCAACGGGTGACTTGATCCAGACTTGGGATCGTCCGGCAGCTTCGAGAGCATTCTCGATCTTTCGCGCCAGTTCCCGCTGATCCTCTTCGCGCAAGGGCGCGAAGACAGCCCGTTTACAGCCGCCGGTGCAAATGGCTAGAGCCAGAAGGAAAGCAAGCCGCAGCGTTGAGGCTTGAATGCCGTGTGAAGTGGAAATCAAGGGTAGAAATACTCGCAGGATCGAGCGCAAGGTTGAGTGTTCAAGTATCCGTGGCAATGCCGGCGCGGGACTGATCAAGCAGCCTTAGCAGATGACGACGAATGCATCAGGATTTCAATTGCCTTGAGGAGCTGCAAATCATCCTTGCCACCGAAGTGTTCGGGGTTCTGTGTCTCCTCTTCGCCCTCGATAGCAGCGGAGGTACTTCCCGCGCTTTGGACCACGCTGGGCGTAACGCCGTTATCGTTGATCGCCTTGCCGTCAGCTCCGTAATATTTCGCCACGGAGAGCAGCAGCGCTGAGCCATCCCCAACCGGGATCGTTTTCTGAAGAACTCCCTCGCCAAAACTGCGCACCCCGACCACCTCACCGCGCTTGTTGCCCAGAACAGCGGAGGCGATGAGCTCCGCAGGCCCGGCGGTGGATTGGTTGATGAGCACCGCCAAGGGGAGATTGGATACGCCTTCAGTGGGATGGGCCGTGATGTCCTGCCTGGGATAACGTTGGCCGGAAAGGTAAGTAATCAATCCCTTGTCCAGGAAAAGGCTGGTTGTATCAACGGCTTCCTGCACATCGCCGCCGGCGCAGTTTCTCAGATCCAGAATGATCTTATGAGCTCCGTTCGCCTCAAGCTCTCTGAGCTTGGCAGCAATCTGCTTCGCTTTCCCCTTCTCAAAGGTTGAAACGCGCAGATACCCGTCCCCGTCGTCCACTATCTTTGCCACCACCGGAGGATAGTTCAGTAGGGTACGTGTCAAGGTGATGGGCTCCGGCTCGCCTCGTGCTTCCCGGACCACGTAGAGCTTTACCGTGGTCGCGGGCGCCCCAGCCAGCAGGCGCTGGATTTGCAACACGGAAAGCTCCCGTGTGGCCGAGCCCTCGACGCGATCGATTAAGTCACCAGCCCTCACGCCGGCTTTCTCAGCCGGACTCCCTGGAAGCACGGAAATCACGGTAGCATAACCCATCCTCTTGGATAGGAACATGCCTACGTCCGCTGGGCCCGGGTCAGGATGTTTCAGGTAGTCTTGATACTCTCCAGGAGTGAAGTATGTGCTGTAAGGGTCCAGGGCCTCGAGAAGGCCCCGAATTGCTCCGTCCGTTACCTTCTTGAGGTTGGGTTCGGTCACATAATCTAGGCGGATGCGGTTCAATACTTCGCTATAAACTCCCAAGTCGCGGTAGGTCTTCTCCGAGGTGGAGTCGCTCTTGCCGAGCAATCCTCCGAGGACGACATAAAATATCAGAAGACTGGAAACTGAGATCAACGTAACCCGTATGCGGTTGGTCATTACCGGGAAAGCTCCTTCAGCGCTGGGCCCACGACGCCCTCACTGTCCAAAGTATAGCACAGCAATACATTGGATGCACCTTGCCGGCCTAAAGTCACTGCGAGCCTCGGGAGAATCAGGTGTGGTCTTTCGGGAGGGAGAAGAAGAGCATTGGGTGATTGACTCATTGCGTCATTGAATCACGGAGTCACTGAAGAGGGGCGCCAGGGACTGCGAACAATTCTAATTATGAATTCTGAAGTATGAGTTGCCTTCTTAACTTCCCTCATTGCCGGCTGCCCCCTGCTTATTGCGTACCACCTATCTTCTGTCTGCTGGGGACTGGGGAAGAAGAGCAGGCAGTCGCCAATTCATAATTCAGAACTCCCCCAGCCCCAAATCCCTAGCCCCTAGTACTACTACGTTAAGTTATTGACCTCCCACAGGAGAGGTGCTAAGCTCCGGTCCATGACCGAGAGCGAAATCGAGAAATGTCGAAAGCGCTTGGAACAATTCTTGGCCGACCTGCTGGAGCCGCTGGGGCGGCGCGAGCGACGCCATTGGAGCTCGGTGTACATCCGCGGCTTGTTG
>Ga0208321_1000367_pt1 | contig 32847 bp, 24 predicted proteins | sample June2015DPH_4_15_FD_184692 | JGI IMG/M metagenome (GOLD analysis project Ga0208321, IMG submission 184692) | Peatland microbial communities from SPRUCE experiment site at the Marcell Experimental Forest, Minnesota, USA - June2015DPH_4_150... | ecosystem: Environmental > Terrestrial > Soil >... | reverse complement strand
AGCGGCCCAGTTGTCTCGGTGAGCGTTGGGGCGATCCCGGCGTCTACTATGGCTTTGATGCGCCGGTCAAGCGTGTAGAATGAGGGGGACAAGCCTGAGCCGCCGAGCGGCCTAGCTCGGGCCCGTTCGGCGGCAGCCCGCAAGGGTCATAACTTGTCGACTAATGCCCGCCCGACGATGCGAATGATCCCGGTTCAATCAAGGAAGGAACCTAGCATGATCCAGAATACAGGCGCCCACTCCCAGGACGATGCCTGGAGGCACCCCCCCGGCGGCACAACCAAGCCCTGCCCCCAATTCCAAGACTTGTGCACCAGTCCGAAAGTCCTGTAGAATCAATCTTAGAAATACCGCCCGCAACATGGACGTAAAGGGGGCCACATGAGACTCGCCCAGGTCGAATTCTCCAACTATCGCTCAATTCGCAGCGAAATCCTAGACATCGATCCTTTTGCCACCGCGCTGATGGGGAGGAACGACGTCGGCAAGTCCAACATTCTCAGCGGCATCCACACCCTCGGTCTAGACACCCCCTTTGACAGAGATGACCGCTGCAAACACGCGCACCCCCAAGACGGCAAGCCCAGGATTACCTTTCGATTCACCGACCCCACAGACGAAGACTCCGCACAGCTTCAGTCTCTTCCCATTAAAGTCTCGATCAAGAGCTCACTCAAGGTAGTTGTCGATGACGCAATCCCTGGCTTCTACCAGTTCCTGGCCGACGAAAAACCGATAACATCGAGTCCCGATAACACGGAATCGACAGAAGCTACTCCTGCCACCGAAACACCAACGACCGAATCGCCCCAGGCCGACTCTGGGGATATCCTGACCGCACTCTGGAAGGTGGTGCCAGAGACTCTGTTCCTTCAGGCGCTGCCTCCCCTCCCCGCGGCCGCCACAATCGACGAATTGCTGTCAGACGCACCCGAGTTTGAAACTGCCCGACGCATTCTCAAGCTCGGGGGTATCAGGACCTTGTCCGACCTGCGCGAACCTGACGACACATACCGTCGTGACAACATCAAGGACGTGAGCGAAAGGCTGACCGAACTCCTTCGAAGGTACTGGAAGCAGGATGCGCACCTAGCACTCGAGCTTGCCAATGAGGCCGGCCAGATCTGTTTCTCATTCCGAGAGCAAACCACGAGGTCCACTCTGCCCTCCTTTCACAGTGAGGCGACGAGCGAATTCCTGACGATACTGGTGGATTTCTTGTCAAGAATCGCGGACCAGTCTCCTCACTCGTACATACTTCTCATTGACGAGCCTGGCATTCGCATGCACCCAGGGGGCCAGCGCGATCTGCTCACCCTTCTCACACTGCTCGCTAAACGATGCCAGATCGTTTACACATCACACACGCCTTACCTTGTCGACAGGAACTACCCTCGTGAAGTCCGAATTGTGTCAAAGGACGCAACTGGTACCAAGATTCAGAACAAACCCTCCGCAAGCAACAATGAGTACTACACCCTTGCGTTTGAGCCGTTGCAACGGGCGCTCGGTCTCAACCTGGGGGACTCGCTCAGCTTCAACGAGAACAACGTCATCGTCGAAGGGCCGTCTGACCAAATCCTGATCCTCGGACTTTCACAGCTTCTCGCAGAAGCTGGAGACCCCCGTCACCTCAACCTGAATGCAACTTCTGTCATTCCAGCCGGTAGCTGCGAACTCATCGAAACCCTTACCGTGATGACAAGGGCAAGAGGACTCAACGTTGTCGCCCTCTACGATAGCGACGAGGCGGGCCAAAAGGAGCTGGCTCGCACAAGGACGTCAGCTGCCCAGAGAGAAAGAGACAGGATCACCGAGTCTCCCTATCCGAGGCAGGTCGAATTGCTTTCGATAGATGACGCGTACGCAAAGAAGAAGCCTAGGTCTATCGAGGATTTGTTCCCGACAAAGGTGTACTTGGAGGCCGTCGACAAGTACTACGGCGGCCTATTTCCCACCTGGTCTGCCTTGGTGGGCACGTTTCGCCCTCGAGGTGAGACGCTAGGGAAGGCGCTGGAGCTCTACTTTAAGGAGTCCCTCAAAGGCGAATTCGGCGGGTTTGACAAAGTCCGTGTCGCCTCTGAGGCGGTTTCGCTATTGAGGACGTCCGGCGCGCAGGTAAGCAAGGCCGACGGATCCCTCAGGAGCGAATTCGAACCTGCGGCACACATTCTGGACATGATGAAGGACGTTCTCGAAGGCCGCACTCCCAATAGAATACAGGCCGAACCCGAACCGCGTGCAGACTCAGGGCCAGACGAACCCGCCCCTGCTTCCAAGCCCGATCCCTCAATCCGACGTCGTAGGAATACCGAAGAAGCACCGTCTTCCTCAGAGACTGCACCCGAGTAGGCGTCTCACCTTCCCCAGTCCTCGCCAACGGCGAGCTAACTGGCCCGAGCTCTCCAGAGCCGGCTCGTGGGGGCCTAACCACTCACTAGTGGGGGCACTGGACGCCTACCGGTTGAGCGCCACCTCGAACTCAACAAGAGCAATTGCGTTCACCGTTTCAGGTAGCGGGGGCTGGACTCGAACCAGCGACCTCCGGGTTATGAGACCTCGTCGACAGGTGGCAGCCTCAGCGCCCTTTTTCTCCCCTTTGAGGTCGCCTACTGACCTCCGGTTGCAACGTGCCTGGTGAATCACGATCGCGAATTGATCGAAAGGGTATCCCCTTGATGCGCCGATGTCAAGTTCGAGTTGCTGGGTCGAGTTGCTGGGTTCGAGTTGCTGGGCACGAAGATTGATGGCACAAAGACTGATTGAATCACGAAGGCTGCGAACTGATCCCTAGACAGACGGTCAGAATCCAAGATGGAAGCATTGTCGACGTCCAAGCCCGATTTTCGGATGGCCTCTTTGGCCAGGACAGGTATAATCAGCCGCAAGACACAACCGAATAGTCTGCAGCTCTGGCGCCCGATCCCCCGGATGGGCGGGCTTAATGGCGAAGCCGGTAACAGTCCGGCACTGTCGCGCAACTGTGGGCACGGTTCGAGCGCAAAGCCGTGCGAGTCAGGTCGACCACCAGGCTGCGGTTCCGCAACGCCTCGCAGGAAGGGGAAGGGACCAAGGGCAAGTCGACCCTCGCGACCCAGATCCCCTGTCCGCTGACAGGGGATCTCATTTGGTGTCACCCTTCTGCCTGTGAGCCGTGTTCAGCCCAAAAGGAGACTCTTATGTTCAAGGCGCGATACCTGCTCCAGGCAGTTATCCTGGCGCTGTTTCTTGGCGCTTGCACCGCAGCAGGCACGGCCCCAGTTCTCTCTGCTCCGACCCCTGCTCCTTCCGCCACACCGCAGTCGCCGACGCCCACGCTGGCCCCCACACCGATCGCCATACAGGACGGCTCAGGCCAGACCGTTCGGCTGACCCGCCCGGCGACACGCATCGTTTCGTTGGCTCCTTCCAACACTGAAATCCTTTTCGCGATCGGGGCAGGCAGCCAGATGGTTGGGCGGGATCAGTTCTCCGACTACCCTGTCGAGGCCAAGTCCCTACCCAGCATCTCGACCTCGATGGGCAGCCTGAACACGGAGGCGGTAGTTGCCCTGCAACCGGACCTGGTGCTGGCGGCACCGACCCTGGCCCCCGAGCAGATCCAGACCCTGCGCAATCTGGGTCTCACGGTCTTCCTGGTTCCCAACCCAACGGACTTTGACGGGCTGTATCAGAATTTCGCGAATGTTGGCACGATCACGGGTCGAGGAGCTGAGGCGCAGGCCCTGGTGAGCCGGTCGCGTGAGCAGGTCGCGGCTGTCGAACAAGTGATCGCAAAGGCGACCTCGAAACCCAAGGTCTTCTACGAGCTGGACGGATCGGACCCGGGCAAGCCCTGGACGGCTGGGCCCGGCAACTTCATCGACCTTCTCATCCGGACGGCTGGCGGCCAGAACGCGGCCGCAGGGCTCAAGGAGTCCTATGCCCAGATCAGCGTGGAAGAGCTGGTGAGCCAAAACCCGGACGTGATCATCCTGGGGGACAGCGCCTACGGAATCTCCGTGGCGTCCGTGGAAGCGCGCCCCGGCTGGAATGTCATGAATGCGATCAAGAACAACGCGGTGGAGGCCTTCGATGACAACCTGGCAAGCCGGCCAGGTCCTCGCCTGGTCGACGGGCTTGAGGCGATGGCCAATCTGGTTCACCCGGAGCTGTTCAAGTAGCCTGGGCAGAGCCCATTCCCCGGATGAGACCACCGGGTTGGCAGTTCTTGCAGAAATTGGTGATCCGCTGATTGGCGGTAATGGAGGAAATCGGGGTTCCGCGGCGCGGGCAGCCCTGCCTGGGTGTGGACTGAGAAGGAGTCGCGGGGCTTAAGCAGGTGAAGATGGGAGGACTGGTCTTTCGCTCAGGACGTTGGTTCTTGGAACTGGAGGTCTAATGTCTTTACTCGATCAAACGGTTCGGGCCATCCGCCCGTTAGATTGGACAGCCATGGAAGCGGCCCGCGCTCGGCAAAACACCTTGACCAAACCGCCGGGCAGCCTGGGGCGGCTGGAGGAGATCTCCATCCAAGTAGCCGGCATCACCGGTAAGACTCGCCCGGTTATCAAAGAGAAAGCGGTCATCACTTGCGCCGGTGACCACGGCGTGGTTGCCCAGGGCGTCAGTGCCTATCCCCAGGAAGTCACTCTACATATGATGTACAACTTTCTCAACGGCGGGGCGGCGATCAACGTGCTGGCTCGACACGCAGGCGCCCGTTTGATCGTGGTGGACATGGGTGTCGCAGCCGACTTTGAACCTCAACCGGGGTTAGTCATCAAAAAAGTGGCCTACGGCACCGCCGACATGACTCGGGGGCCGGCGATGAGCCGGGCGCAGGCACTTCAGGCGATTGAGGCCGGGGTCGAAGTGGTGGAGGAAGAAGTTGCTGGCGGTTTGAGCATTGTAGCCACCGGCGACATGGGCATCGGCAACACTACCCCCTCCAGCGCCATCGTCGCCGCTATCACCGGCTGGCGCGTCGCCGAGGTGACCAGCCGGGGCACCGGCATCAACGACGAGCAACTGGCGCGCAAAGTGGCGGCCATCGAGAAAGCCCTAGCCATCAACCGGCCCGACCCGACCGACGCGCTGGACGTATTGAGCAAAGTCGGCGGCTTCGAGATCGCTGGCATCGCCGGGGTTATCCTGGGCGCGGCCGCTCACCGCCTCCCGGTCGTGATTGATGGCTTCATCTCCACCGCCGGCGCGCTCATTGCCAACGGACTTGCGCCACTGGCCCGTGATTATATGATCGCCGCGCACGCCTCAGCGGAGATCGGCCACAAGGCTGCATTGGCGCACCTGAGCTTGACTCCTTGCCTAGACTTTGGCATGCGGTTGGGCGAAGGCACCGGCGCGGCGCTGGTTCTCAGCCTGGTGGAAGCCGCCTGCAAGCTTCTGAACGAGATGGCCACCTTTGAGAGCGCCGGGATCTCCGAAGCGATATAGCCCCATGAGGTCCTTCTTGCTCGCGCTGCAATTCCTCACCGCCGTCCCGGTACGCGTCTCCGGGGAGATCACCCCGCGGCAGATGGGCCGGGCGATGGCCTGGTTTTCGGCTGTCGGGCTGATGTTGGGTGCGATCCTGGCCCTGGCGGACCTGGCGCTGCGAGCTCTCTTCCCGCCAACGGTGGGCGCCGCCCTGCTGCTGGGAGTCTGGGTGGCGCTCACCGGCGCGTTGCACCTGGATGGCTTCCTGGACTGTTGTGACGGGTTGCTGGGCGCCAAACCGCCAGAAAAGCGACTGGAAATTCTGCGCGATCCGCGAGTGGGCGCTTTCGCGGTTGTATGTGGGGTTTGCTTGCTCCTGCTCAAATTCACTACGCTGCTAGAGTTGCCCGCGGCCGTTCGGCCTGCAGCGTTGCTCGTGACCCCGGCACTGGCACGGGCCGCAATGGTGTACGCCGCACGCGCCTACCCCTACGCCCGGCCCGGGCCGGGACTGGGCCAGCTCTTCCGCGAGGGGTTGACATGGCGCGAGGTAGCTTGGGCAGGCGTGGTCGCCATAGCGGCGGCGGGGCTGGCGCTGGGACCGGCCGGTCTGGTGCTTGCGTTGGGAGTCTGGCTGATGACGGTGGGGATTGCGTGGTGGGTCGAGCGCAGGATCCCCGGTCTTACAGGTGATGTATATGGCGCGATCAACGAGCTGACCGAGGTGGGCGCGCTGTTATTCTTGCTGGCAGTGGAAAGGCTCCGATGAAACTGCAACTCCCATTCCGACTTGGCTCGACCTCCTATGTCTACCCGGCCGACATGATGACCAACGTGCGCCGCTTGTCCCCGCTGGTGGACGATGTGGAACTGGTGTTGTTTGAGGTGGACGGCCAAAGCAACCTGCCCTCTCAAGTCATCGTTGCCGAACTGAAGGCGCTTGCCAGTGCTCATAATCTGACCTATACCGTGCACCTCCCGCTGGACTTGCGGGTCGCGGCCTGCGACGACGGCCAGCGGCATTCCTCGATGGATAAGGCTTGTTGCGTCATCCGGTCTACCCGTTCATTGAACCCCTGGGCTTACGTGATCCACCTAGACGGGACTGAACTCCAGGTTGGCCTCACCTCAGCCACTTTGGCTCGCTGGCGCGATCAGGCTGCACTCTCGTTGGAGATGATCGGCCAGGAGGTGGGCGACCTGCGCTTGCTAGCGGTGGAGAACCTGGAAAACTACGACCCACAGGCTTTCTTGCCCCTTCTGGACCGGCTTCCAGTCAGTCTTTGCGTGGATGTGGGCCATTTTCTGAAGAGGGGGGAAGACACTCTGCCCTATCTCCAGGCCCTTCTGGGACGGACGCGAGTCGTTCACTTGCACGGCTTCCGCGATGGTCGCGACCACCGCGGTCTGGACCTGTTGCCGGACGGCCTGCTGACCCAAATGTTGGACCTTCTGCTGGCCGCCCATTACCACGGGGTCCTGACGGTGGAGGTGTTTACCGAACATCACTTTTCTCGCGGTCGGGAGCTGATTCTCACTTTGATGGGGGAACGGCCGTGAGCCGGCAGTTGATTCTCCTGTTGGGTGGGGCCCGCAGCGGAAAGAGCACCTACGCCGAGAAGTTGGCAGGGCATTTTGGTGACCGCGTACTGTACGTTGCTACCGCTCAGGCTGGCGACGAGGAGATGCCGGCCCGCATTGCTGCTCATCGCCAGACACGACGGACTATTTGGCGGACTATTGAGGCGCCCATCGGCGTGGGCGAGGCCGTTCATGCTGCACTGGCATCTGGGGCTGTGGATGCCGTTTTGCTGGACTGCCTCACACTGCTGGTATCGAACGTGATCTTGCACGGAGTAGGGGAGGAAGACTTGGACAGGGTAGATGGAGTGGCGGCACAGCTCCAGGTTGAGGTTGAACTCAACGGGCTGCTCGATGTTTTCCGCGCCGCTGATGTCCCCTGGATCGTGGTCAGCAACGAGGTGGGATTTGGGCTTGTGCCCCCCTACAGATTGGGCCGAGTTTACCGCGACCTGCTGGGCTGGGCCAACCAGCGCATGGCGGCCGAAGCCAACCAGGTCTACCTGATGATCGCTGGCCTGCCGCTAAACATCAAGAATACGAATGTCCCGACAGTGGGTAGCCTTGACTAAGCATCCCCTATGTCAGCCACCCTACGGCAATAACGCGACCGAAGTATCGCCCAAAGACCCGAACACCCTGGTTCTGTGCTTGCCGAAAACCTCATCTCAACATGTCGCCGATGGGAGACGAGCTTGAAGCGCGACGGGAACGAGCCGGGTGTACTCCGGTGGGAGAGGATGACGCCCCACGGACTGGATCCTGGGACAGGCAGGATACCAGTCCGACATGGAAGAACCGAGGCTCAGAGGGCCCCACTTCCTCATCGGGGAGGAGGGGGACTCGCCCCTCCCCTCGGCCTGCGTGCCGCGGGCAGACTGGGCCAGCCTGCCTCCGCCGCAGCCTGCCCTGGGCCAGTCCGGGGGCCGGGGCGAACCACCAATCACCAGGCTATCGGCGCGACGACCTGCGGTTGAGCTAGGGATCGACCATTGGTGGTTCAACGAGCCCGACGAGCTGAGGTAAGCGCGAAACCAATGACCCCCGCCGGTCAGGACGCGAACCGGCGACCTGGCGGTTACGAGCCCAACGAGCTGCCAAACCACGCCTGCGCAATAAATCTCGGGAATTTCGCTGGTGTTTGAGTGTCTGCAACCCCGTTGAATGAATCAAAACCGAGGCTCAAATGCCTCGGTTTTGCCTTGAGGTAGCGGGGGCTGGACTCGAACCAGCGACCTCCGGGTTATGAGACTTCGTCCACAGGTGCCAGCCTCAGCGCCCCTTTTTGCACGCTCGAGGCTGCCTACTGACCTCTGGTAGAGACGTGCCTGGTGAATCTCGACCGCGAATTGATCGGAAGGGTATCCCCTTGATGCGCCGATGTCAAGGCCCGAGCTGCTGTGTAATTGAATTGGACGGCGCGGCGCCGTGTTGTTGGCGAGCGACCCTTCAAGTCAATTGCCGCGCGGAGGGGGTTTTCGGCCAAGACGGGAGGAGGGGGTTCTTGGCAACGAGTTGGATATTGCTGCGAGGGATGTCGATGGCAGATCCGAGGAGGAAAGGACAGCGAGATTGCCGGGTGAATTGGAGGGGAGCGTATTCGAATGTCAACATTGCGGAGCGCATGCGTCGAAGAACCGGCTGACTAAGGAAGGGATGCGGAATAGGCTCTCGGCGGATAATAGGGACTCATCAATGGAGTATATTGGGGGTGCGATCGAGGTTTGTTGTCGGGCGAATGGGGTCTTTGGCCTGGACAGGCATCACAATGGTTGATCCCATGCAAAGCGCGGCGATTCTCTGGACAGGCGGGAAAGATTCTTCGATGGCTTTGTATGAGGCCGGCCAAAACGGGTACTGCGTTCGTTGTCTCGTCACGTTCGCCCCATTGGAGGCGGATTTCTTAGCGCATCCGCTGGCCTTCATCAAAATGCAGGCTGAGGCGTTGGCGCTGCCGCACTATGTTTTGCCCATCAGCCCACCGTTCGAGAAAAGTTACGAGACTAGCTTGTGCAGGCTACGAGATGAAATGAGCATTAACTGCGTTGTCACAGGTGACATCGCGGAAGTGAGGGGAAATCCCAACTGGATTCGCGAGCGGAGCCGTCCCGTCGGGATAGCCGTTCATACACCTTTGTGGGGGCGCGATCGAAATGTCTTGCTTCGACAATTGCTGGACAGAAGGTTCAGGGCGCGTTTTTCCTGCGTCAACACACGCCAGCTTAGTGAGGATTGGATTGGCCGGGAGTTGAATGACTCGGCGATTGCCGAGTTGGGCATCATTCGTGAGCGGACCAGCCTAGACCTGTGCGGAGAAGAAGGCGAATATCACACGTTGGTCATTGACGGGCCGCAATTCAGGCGGGGGATTGATATTCGTTCTTATTCAAAGCGGGCCGCCGATTCGCTGGCGTACATGCAAATCCACGAAATGGAATTTGCCGACCATACCGCCTGACGCCGGGTTGCAGCCGACGTTTGTACGCTGCGCTCCGCAACGCGGTTGAGGCGGAATGTTGGGCGCAGCCCCGGTCCTACTCTGTCTCAACTCTGCAGGAGGCTAAGCCCATATCAGTATTCTGTCCATTCCTGGAGGCATAACCGATCGAAGATATTGTGTGAGGAGGAGGAATGAGCAAGGAACTGCAAATACGGATTCTCGAAGCTCTTCGGGACCAACAGAGGAGCGGTTCGGCGGATTTCTTGGATGCTGAGAGGTTGGCCAAGAACCTCGACCAGAGCTCTGAAGTGATACGTGAGCAGTTGGACATCCTGGAGCAGGATGAATGTGTCCACGTGGTCAAGACTTTCGGGCTGCACTACAGCGCGCAGATTTTGCCAAAGGGATTGAAGTGTCTTGCGGATGTTGAGGGCGAGCCAAGGCGATGACCGAGGGGACCGATTGGGTTCAAGTCACCCAAGAATGACTGAGGTCTCGAGGGCGGGTCGAGCTTTGGTAGGAAAGACCTCCATTGGAGCAAGTCCGCAGTGGAAGAACCACGGGGGAGCAGTCACGAGTCCGGTCGGGGTAAGGGTACATTGGAGTAAGCCCCGTGGAGTTGAACGTGGGATCTTCAAGCTACCAGTCCGACGATCCGAGGTAGGCAGGGAATCTGACCCCGTCTGATTCGGACGAGGACCAACGATCAGGCGGTTACAGGCCCGACGAGCTGCCCGCCGTTTGCGATCGCCTATTGCCCTACGATTTCCCTGAATCAACGCGCCGAGGACCCCGCATTTAACGGACAACCGAGGCTCAAATAGCCTCGGTTTTGCCTTGAGGTAGCGGGGGCTGGACTCGAACCAGCGACCTCCGGGTTATGAGACTTCGTCCACAGATGCCAGCCTCAGCGCCCTTTCTTGCGTCCTCGAGGCCGCCTACTGACCTCTGGTTCAAACGTGCCTTGTGCATCACGGTCGCGAATTGATCGAGAGGGTATCCCGTTGATGCGCCGATGTCAAGCTCGAGTTGCTGGGTGTATTGAGATTGATTGAATCTCGAAGGCTGCGACTTGGTCGCTGGATAGAGGGTCAGAATCCATGATCGGAGGATTGTACACGGCCTGTCCAGGCCCATTTTTGGACGGATGGGCTTTTCGGCCAGGACAGGGACTTGACTGAGCATAGATGGTTTGGCTTTATTGAGCAGAACTGGGCTGGAGAGCCTTTGGTCGTTTGTGAGACGGTTATCCGGCGGGTTTGGGAACTCCCCGAATAGCGGGTGAGCCACCCGCTGGTTGATCGTATGTTGGGAATGATCGCTCCCCCGCCCCTTTCGGGGGGCGGGGGAGCAAACGCCCAGAGAGTCATGGTTGGGGCGGGGCCAGGGGCGGGATTCAGTGGTTGAGGGCAGGAAAAGCCACTATCTTATGAGCTCCCGTGTCGGTGTGGGGCTCGCCAGGGGTAGGATATGTATGGGCAGAGGAAGGCGGATCAATGTCGGCGTGGGGGTCGCAAAGGGCAGGATGCGTATCAGCGTGGGAGGGTGGACAAATACCGGGGTGGGGGTCGGAGAGGGTAGGCGGACGGGAAGCATAGGAAGGATGTGAAGGTCCACCGAGTTAAAGCCTGCCGGGCCGCTGTTCCCGTTGAAGTCGATCCAGAACGCAATCGTATAGTTGGTTCCACAGCCTAACATAAAGGGTACGTCCTGGTTGACCGTCTGGGTGGACGCAGAATTGAAAGATATGCTCAACGTATTCCCCACAGCAACGTTCTGTTGGCTCACCACCGCCGTGTGGTCCGAATTGAAGGTGATGATCATTGTCGCCCATGTGTAGACAAAAGTCGTAGCAGTATTGGTTGTTATGGTGACTGAAAAGGAATCGACCTTGAGCGGTTGGCTGCAATTTGTGGTGTACAGGGTCAAATCATCATACGGGATCGGGCTACCTTTCCAAAGGAAGTTTTCACTACTTATTGCGCTGAAGGATTCTTCACTGCCTGATAGTGGAATGGGTCTGTAATACAAAGATATGGCTGGCAGGTTTTGTCCTGAAGCCGACGGGGGCGTGGGCACGGGGGTAAAGGCCAGAATATGATTTGCTATCGATGCCCAGTCCGGGGTCGGCAGGCTGCCATTGGACGGGGAAGTGGCCTGTCCGGAAGTCTGGGTCGCGGTAGAAACAGAAGCGACCGGCGTGCTAGTTCCGCTGGTAACCGGGCTCGGCAGGCTGCCATTGGACGGGGAAGTGGCCTGTCCGGAAATCTGGGTCGCAGTAGAAACAGGAGCGACCAGCGAGCTCGGTCCACTAACAGGCAGATTACAAGCCGCCAGCCCGAGAGTCAGGATGGCCAGGAGGCCGAACCAGTTGATGAATTCCATTCGTGTCCGCATTGGGATGTCTCCTTGTCTTTGGCGCCCACGGGCTTTCGCGGGTGGGTACTCACGGCTGGATTGTGATACTGGAGATCAGGGCATCCAGGGCGGGAATGGTTGGGGAAAAACTGTCGCCAGCCTGGGAGTTCAGCTTGCCGGTGATATCGGCAATATACGCGTCGAAGACTTTGCTGAAGGCATCCCAGCTCTGCCCGTTTGGCGGGTTGTTCCCGTTGACCGGCAGAATTGGATTGGAAATCGGCAGAAGGGCTGAAACCCAATACTTTCCGTCGCTGGTCAGACCCTGGAAAGAGTAGAACATGTCGTGATTGTTGATCGGGTCATAGAACTGGGCGTACTCGGTGAGGTAGCGGGTACCGCTGCCGTTGCCAAAAGAGATGACCTTATACTGGGCATGGAATTCCTGCGCAGCCTCGAAAACAGGCAGGAGCGGGAGCTCGGTGGTGCCCGGCACCGCACCGTTGATCAGCGATTGTAGGGCGGGAAGTCTGGTATTCATGATGCTTGGACTAGCCTGCTGCAGACTTTGGACCGAGAAGACGTCCAAATGGGGAGTAAAGAAACGGCCGGACAGGACATATCCCTGCAAGGTGAGCTGGTCCGTATTGACAGTGGAGTTGCCCGGCCCGGTCCCTTCGGGGACGGTCTTGCATGTTGAGCCAGAGGCCAGGGTAGGGTCGACGTACAGCGTCATTCTTTGACAGGTTGTATTCGCCACTGGGATAATGACTGAAGGCTTGTGCGTCAGCGGTGGAAGGGTCGACAGATTCGGCTTGGCTGCCGTCGGCGTCGCGGTCGCCACCTTCGGGACGACGGTCAATTCAGGCCCCTTGTTCTTCGCTGGGGTCGCGGAGGCGGCGGGACCTGGCGGCGCGCTCATCGTCTGAGCGACAGCAGTCGCGACAAGATCCCGCGAGGCAAGTCCAGAAGTCGGCAGGTTACAAGCGGATAGGCTGATGAGTGCGATGGCTGTGATGAAAGCGATGGTCTTCTTCCAATTCAAGCTGTTTCCCCTTTCTAATGAAAAAACGCACAAATGATTATATTCCCATCCTCGTCCTCAAACAAACGGCACTTAGATGACGTGCCCCTGATTCTTGGACCAGGAGTCGTGAGAGTTCAGCCGTGACCACCAGGTCTTGCCTCCTCGACCACGGGAGGTCGACGGTGGGTCCGCCGGCGGTGACAGCCGAGACGGGCTCGGCAAGGTTTGCCCTCGTAGACTCAGCAGGGGTCAGGCAACTGCCGATTTCTAACCAAAAGGCGTTGTCCAGTCCTAGTGTGCCGGACAGGGAACCGTAAGCCTCCAGGCTATCGGCCCGACGATGTACGGTTGTGCAGGGAATCGAGAACCGGAGGTTCAACGAGCCCGACGAGCTGAGGTAGTGCGCCCAAGCGATGACCCCGTCCGCCTAGGACACGAACCAGCGACCGCACGGTCGTAGGTCCGACGGGCTGGTCAGGTAATTAGAATTGGTGATTCTTCTTCTATTAGGCTGAAATCTTCATCCCAACGACATGATCGAAAAAGACACAACCGAGGCTCAGGGGGCCTCGGTTGGCTGTTTAGGTAGCGGGGGCTGGACTCGAACCAGCGACCTCCGGGTTATGAGACCCAACGCTGGAGAGGGGGCCTCAAACAGGATTTCCGACCGTTTGAGGGTGCCACCCGTTGTTCAGTATCCTCGAGCCCGACGAGGTTGATCCGTAAGTGTAATTCGAAGGGTACCTCTTGATGGGCGCGTTTGTCAACGCACTGAGATTGATTGAATCTCGAAGGCTGCGGATTGATCCTTAGATAGTCGGTCAGAATCCATGGTAGGAGCATTGTGCAAGTCCAATCCAGGCCCATTTTCGGACGGATGGGGTTTTTGGCCAGGACAGCCCGCCCCGGTCCCGCGATTGGAACTTCCAGAACCGTCGGAAGCCCTGGGGATGCCAGTGGAGGAGCGCATCGGGCTCGAGGACAAGGAGGCCTTCCTTCCAACTCTGGCCATGGCTGGCGAGGAGCACGAGGCAGAGGGGATCCGCTTGGGCGAATAGTGGTTTCTTGACCTTGCGGTAGAGGATGATCATCTGCTGACCAAGGAGAGCATTCTCGGCGATGAGTTCGGCTTTGCTACGCGTGACATCGAGCGCTGTGGTGAGAACAACCGAATGGCGAGAGGGCAGGGTGAGGTGAAGGAAAGCCTGATCCAGAGAAGGAAATATGGAGCAGACGAGTCGGATTAATGGCTTGACAATGGAGGACACGCGGATTGATCCCTCGACAGCCTGACAGAATCGGTCGATAGAGTGTATTGCACGTCCGATCCGAGTCCATCGTTGGGCGGATGGGGTTTTTCGCCAGGACAGGTGTGACGTCTGCCGCAGACTACCAGGTGAAATTCATCTGTTAAGTCCTATTTAGAGATCACGGGTGCTACTCTATTGACAAAGGGTGCCTCATTCTTCTATAGTGATGACAGCGCTGTCATTGACAGCGCTGTCATCGAAGTCACCCCGGGTTTGAGGTATCGAGAACGATTTAAAGAATGGCTATTACCCTGCAGGACATTTCAGCCAAAGCCCGTGTTTCCATGAAAACAGTTTCTCGCGTCGTCAACAACGAGAAAAATGTTTCAGCAGAAACACGGCAGCGTGTGCTCAAGGTTATTGAGGAACACGGGTATGTCCCTCACGTCCAGGCTCAGCGGTTGGCCTCTGGCCGGACTCGCTCAGTTTCTTTGCATTATCCGTTAACTACCCCCGGGTTAATCTCGAATCAGATAGAAATGAATTTCATCACCGGTATTGCCACTGGCGCGGGCGAAGAGGATTACTACTTTGGCCTGATCACTGGACAACTTACGCCGACGAGCTTGCTCAAATTATGCCGGGGCGCATATGCGGATGGCCTAATCATGATGCAAATTGCTCTCCAGGATTGGAGAGTTGATTTGCTTCGGGAAAACAATTTCCCCTTTGTAATGATTGGCCGTTGCGAAGATAACGAAGGATTGAGCTTTATCGATCTGGATTTCGAAAATGCGGTGATGGAGGTCTTTGCTCATCTGGTTTCCTTGGGACATCAGCACATCGGGTTCTTGACCTATCCGGAAAAATGGTTCCAAGAAGGTTTGGGGCCAGCCATCCGCACCCGGCAAGGATTCCAGACCGCAGTCGATAAGTTCAATTTGACTCCCATCTACCGTGAAAATGAACTTGCCCCTGAGAGCGTTTATGCGGCTACCAAGGACTTGCTGCGGGAAAAGCCCCAATTGACCGCCCTGGTGGTGGCGCACAACACGATTGCCGCTGGGGCAATTCGTGCCCTGCAGGACATGGATCGCAAGGTGCCTGATGATTGTTCAATTGTCGGTATCGCATTTGGTAGCGAAGCTGAACTAACGACGCCTCCGCTGACAGCCATCGATTGGCCAGGGCATGAAGTCGGTCAACAGGCTGCCAAAATACTTATCCGCCAGCTCAATTCGGAAGCTCCTGTCCCGGAGCAAATCCTTGTGCCGCCCAAGTTGCAGGTGCGGCGCAGCACATCTCGTACGAAGCAAACCGATGGATAGACTTTCTCACCAAAAGGGAAGGAGGAGAAACAAATGAAAAAGCAATTGTTCGTTTTGGGCGCTGTCATCCTGGCTGTTGCCATGATTCTGTCAGCCTGCGCCCCCGCGGCGACTCAGGCTCCGGCAGCGACTGAGGTTCCGGCTGCCACCCAGCCACCTGCAGCGCCTCAAGCAACTGCGACAAGCGTGCCTGGCCCCGCCGTGACCAAGGTCAGCGAGTGGGACTATCAGAGTGCCGATCCCCAGAAGACGCAGTGGCAAACGGTGCTCAACGAGTGCACAGCATCGACTGGGATCGCCATCGATCGGCAGGCCGTCCCGCGTGACGAGCTGATCACGAAGGTGCTCCTCGCTGCGCAGCAGAAACAGTTGCCTGACGTCCTCCGGATCGACAACCCCGATCTGCAGCAGGTCGCGGACACGGGCGCGCTCGCACCGCTGACCGACTATGGAGTTGATCTCAGCGGCCTCTACCCGAACCTCATCCAGGCCGGGTCGTACAAGGGCAAGGTCTACGGCATCGCCCCGGGCATCAACGGGATGGCGCTGATCTACAACAAGGATATGTTCGCGGCGGCCGGCGTGCAGCCGCCGACCACCTGGGCCGAGGTCGAGGACGTTGCGGCCAAGCTGACGAAGGGCGGCGTGTACGGGATTGCCTTCTCAGCGCCCGCGACTGAGGAGGGCTCCTGGCAGTTCGAGCCCTGGTTCTGGGGCGCTGGAGCGGACCTCTCGAAGCTCGACTCACCTGAAGCCGTCAAGGCGCTTCAGTTCTGGACCGACCTGGTCACGAAGGGCTACGCTTCCAAGTCCGTCGTGCAGTGGAGCCAGGGCGACGTGAACGACCAGTTCATGGCCGGCAAGGCGGCGATGCAGCAGAACGGCGTGTGGAACCTGAGCGCCCTGGAAAAAGCCAAGATCAACTTCGGCGTGGTTCCGATCCCGAAGCCGGACGGCGGCGCCGCTCCTGGTCCGATGGGAGGCGAGGTCCTGACGATCCCGAATTCCGGCGACGCCGCTAAAATGGAGGCGGCAGGCAAGGTCGTCAACTGCCTCCTCTCGGATAAGGAGATGCTTGAGTGGGCGACCCTCCAGGCATACATCCCCTCGAGGCAGTCGGTGGCAGCCCAGTCTGTTGCAAACGACCCGAACATGAAGTCCTTCGTGGATGCCGCTGCTGCCGAGTTCTCGCGGACCGGCCCGCCAGCTAACCTCGGACCCAACTACAGCAAAGTGTCCCAGCCGTTATGGAATGCGATCCAGGCAGCATTGACCGGTGCCAAGTCCCCGCAGGATGCTCTGACGGCGGCCCAGCAACAGGCGGAGAGTGCGCTGAAGTGATGGCAACTAAGCAGGATCGCGACGACCCGAATATGGCGCGTGTCGTCGAGGGTGCGGCGGCGCATGCCGCCGCACCCCTTATTCACCGGGTGGGGCGATGGCAGCGTCGCGAGCAGCTCATCGGTCTCCTGTTTCTCGGGCCGGCGGCCTTCTATCTCGTGGCCTTCTACGTATACCCAATCCTCCTCAACTTCTATATGAGCGTCACACGCTACACGGCCAAATCGTTCGTCACCGGCGAAGCGCCGTTCATTGGGCTCGATAACTTCAAGCGCCTTGTCAGCAATCCAGACTTTAGCACTGCCGTTAGGAACACGGTTGTATTCACGCTCGGGTCGCTCTTCTTCCAGTTCGCGATTGGCTTGGCGATCGCGCTCTTCTTTCAACGCAAGTTCCCGCTCAGCGGCGTTCTTCGAGCGCTGATCCTCATGCCTTGGCTGGCACCAGTTCTCGTTTCGGGAGCGGTGTGGGTGCGGCTTTTCGACATGGACTATGGGGTCGTGAACTTTGTTATCCGCACGCTCGGTGTGACCTCGCAGCACATAGCGTGGTTGACGGATCCACACCTGGCCCCCATCTCGGTTCTCATCGCGAACATCTGGATTGGCATCCCGTTCAACATGGTCATCCTCTACGGTGGGCTCCAAGCCATACCGGGCGAGCTGTACGAGGCTGCTGCCATCGACGGTGCCAGTCCCTGGCAGCGGTTCCGCTACATCTCCTGGCCCCTTCTCCGCACTGTGTCGACTGTGGTCCTGTTGCTCGGCCTCGTCTACACGCTCAAGGTTTTTGACGTGATCATGTCCATTACGCGAGGCGGGCCGGCCAACGTGAGCCAGACTCTCAACACCTATGCATACAGCCTGTCGTTCTCTCTGCTCGACTTCGGTCTGGGAGCGGCCGCAGGCGACATTCTCATGGTGGTGGTACTGATCTTCGGCCTGCTCTACTTGCGCTACGCCTACCGCGTGGAACGGGAGGCGGGGCAGTGAGCGCGACAGCCGCGACTCGAGCGCGCGCTCGATCCCGAGGAGAGGCGCTTCGGCTCGCCAAGCGCTTGGGGTGGACCCTGGCGGGCCTCGTCATCACCGGGCTCATGCTCTTCCCGTTCTACTGGATCGCCAACATCTCGTTCATGCACGAGACAGATATTCTACGCTATCCACCGCCGTTCGTTCCCCCGAGTCCGACGCTCGACGCGTACCGCGAGGCTCTGGCGACGGCGGGTGAGTACATCCGGTCAAGCCTCATTTATGGGCTGGGCACGGTCGTGGTGATGATGCTCGTTGCCGCCCCTGCCGCCTACGCGCTTGCCAGGGTGCGTGCCCGGATAGGTTCGCTCATTCTGGTTGCCCTGATCCTGGCTCAGATGGCCCCGGGCATCGTGGTGGCCAACTCGCTCTACGCAGTATTCAGCCGCATTAGGATCCTCAACTCGTACTTGGCGGTCATTCTGGCCGACTCGACGATCGCGGTGCCCTTCGCGATCATCATCATGCGCGCGTTCATGGTAGGCATTCCTCGGGAGCTGGCTGAGGCGGCAGTCGTCGACGGTGCCGGGCATTGGCGCATCTTCTGGTCGATTATCCTGCCCCTCAGTCGCACCGCGCTCATAACGGCCAGCCTGTTCTCATTCCTGTTCGGCTGGGGCGACTTCCTGTTCGCCCTCATCCTCAACAACAATCCCCATCACACGCCGATCACAGTAGGCATCTACCGTTTCATCGGCGGCTTCTCGGTGGAGTGGCCCGCGGTCATGGCGCTAGCTTTGATCGCCGCGATCCCGGGGGCACTCCTGCTTGTGATCGCGCAGCGTTACGTCGCCGCAGGAATCACCGCTGGCGCGCTCAAAGAGTAAAGCGGCTACGCAGAGCGGCGCCTCCGTCGGGGCGCCGCCCCTCGCGTGTGGGCCTCTCGCCAACTTGTCTGATGTTTCGCCGTCATCTAGGAAGCGACGCAGGGAACAGAGCAGGCAGAAGACACCCGGAAAAACTATGCAGGGCGCCGCAGCAACGCTGAGGACAACCTGACGGATGATGTCTCGGGCAGGAGGCGTTAAATGCCACTGCTAAGACACAAGAATACCTATGGCTAACACCCAGTTTGCCGGTCAAGTTGGCGTTTTGTGCGCAATCAGGCATGACAACCCATAATACCGCTGACACGGTCACGATTGATTTCGCGACGCAATTGGGGAGGCCCACTTACCGGGCCTCCGGCTTCATCTATGGCCTGTCCGAAAACGGTACTCAACCCGCGCAAGGCTTTCAGAGTGACATTAAGGTCAGGTTTATCCGCGCAGGTGGAGCGCAGTTGGATTGTCCCGACGGTGGCTGGGTGAATGGAAAGTACACTCGTCGCTGGGACTCGGTAAAAGGCTACTATGCGAGAACGAAAGCCATTGGGGCGAAGTCTATCCTGTTGCCCCATGATCTGTGGGGCGCCGACGGCGTGTGCCACGTGCCGCGCTGGCCGGGGGACAATGGTGACTGGAGGGAGTTCACCAGTTTCATGGCCCAGGTCATTAATGATGCAAAGGCCAACGGGATGACGGGCTCGGATGTCCAATGGGACATCTGGAATGAACCAGATCTGATTACGCCGGTTCAGTTCTGGGGCCGCGACCAAACCCAGTACCTCGGTATGTGGCAACGCGCTTACCACCAGATTCGCGCTGCCATTCCGGGCGCGGTGATTGTTGGCCCCAGCACGGCGGGGCAGCCCGATCCAGCTTGGAGTTGGTTTACAACCTACGTCGACTACGTCAAAGCGAACAATGTCGTTCCCAACTACATCAGCTGGCATCAGTTGGTTACAGATAGTGATCCGCAAACCTCCAAGGTTAACCTGGATGAGATGTTGGCAACGCGCGGCATCTCGGTGCAGGGGTACCAGGTCAATGAATATGGAGCCAACACAAACGAGCAACTGGCCGGCCCGTCGGCCTGGTACCTCGGGCGGTTCGAGCGCGCCGGGATAGACGCCCTGCGAGCTAACTGGGGCATGGGGGGCGGCTTGTATGAGGGGATGGGCGACCTAGTCACCGGTTCCGACCACCCCATGGGGGGTTGGTGGACCTACAAACGCTACGCAGACATGACCGGCACGCGGGTCGCCGTCACGGCCGGTTCCACGGTTGACGGCGTCGCCGCCACAGATTCGAGGGTGAGGAAAGCTACCATCGTACTGGGCAGCCGTGGCGGCGTCACCGGCGGAGTCACGGTGCAACTCGATAACATACCTCCCTATTTGCAGAGCAGCGGCCAAACGCACGTTACGGTGGAACAGATCCCAGAAGTTGCCGGGTACGTGAGCGATCTGGCAGTGGTTTCAGATCAGGGCATGACCGTGGCAAACAATTCGCTTACCCTCACAGTCAAATGGAGCAGCGCGCATGACGCCTACGCCATCACGGTGATTCCTTGAAGCCAACGTCGCCGCTCGGGGTGGTGGCGCCTGCGGCCCCACGCCTGTTCGGGGGTTTCTCGACCACTAGGGATGCGCCGCATATCAAGGCGAATATCAATCCAATTCAGCCCACGCCGATGAGGGCGGCTTTCGCAAATATGATGGGCTGGACCCCGATACTCACCGTCAACGTGGGCGCAGGCACACCCGAGGCAGCGTGCAACCGGGCGGAGGGTTGCAGCTGCCCGAGGGGCCCAACCGGCCTGTCAACATCGTTGACACCGGCGCTGAACTTCAAGGAAGTTGACCTAGGAACGCGACCCTGGCACCTGAGGAGGGAATGAGAGCCGATGCCAACCGTCAAGCGTCAACTTGAGCCTGTCCCATTTACCAACGTTACCTTCGATGACGTGTTTTGGGCGCAACGCATCGAGGTGAATCGCACAGTCACCATTCCGCATATCTACCGGCAGTGTGAAGCAACAGGCCGTATCAGCGCGTTCGATTTGAACTTCAAACGACCTGTGCCGTCGCCGATTGTCTTGATCTTTGGAGATTCCGACCCGGCGAAGTGGGTCGAGGCGGCGAGCTATTCGCTTGCCACGCACCCCGATCCGGCCCTGGAAACACTGGTTGACCAGTTGGCGGATAAGGTCATCCACGCCCAGCAATCAGATGGTTATCTCAATACCCATTTCATCGTCGCCCAACCCGAGATGCGCTGGCGGAATCTGCGCGATTGGCACGAGTTGTACTGCGCCGGCCATTTGATCGAAGGTGCTGTCGCACACTACCAGGCCACTGGCCAGCGCAAGTTGCTGGATGCACTGTGCCGTTATGCCGACCACATCGATGCCACCTTCGGGCGCGAACGGGACAAGCGGCGCGGCTATTGCGGGCACCCCGAAATCGAACTGGCGCTGGTGAAGCTCTATCACGCCACGCATAATCAACGCTATCTAGAGTTGGCGACGTATCTTATTGACGAGCGTGGGGCACAACCACACTATTTCGACATTGAAGCGTGGGGACGCGGCGACGACCCTGCCGATTTTTGGCCTAAGACTTACGAGTATTGCCAGGCCCACGCGCCCGTTCGCGAACAAACCAAAGTGGTGGGGCATGCGGCGCGAGCGATGTACCTGTTCAGCGCGGTTGCGGACTTGGCCCACGAAAAGGACGATACGACCTTACTGGAAACTTGCGAGCGGTTGTGGAATAACCTGGTCACCAAGCGCATGTATCTCACGGGAGGAATTGGGCCGTCGTACCGCAATGAAGGATTCACGCAGGACTATGACTTGCCGGATGAAACCGCTTATGCCGAAACCTGCGCCACGATCGGTCTGATCCTGTGGAATCACCGCCTTCTGCAATTCTCAGGCGAAAGCAAATATGCGGATGTCATTGAGCGCGGGCTATATGACGGCTTCCTCAGCGGCGTATCCCTGGATGGAGCGCGCTTCTTCTACGAGAACCCGTTAGCCAGCGCCGGGGGCCATCACCGCCAAAGCTGGTTTGAGTGTCCCTGCTGCCCTCCGAACCTGGCCCGCACCCTGGCAAGCCTGGGGAGGTACCTTTACTCCACGGGGGCAAACGATGTATGGGTGCATCTCTATGCACAGGGGATCGTCAAACTACAAGTCAATGGGCGTGACGTGAGCCTCCGCCAGGTGACAAGGTATCCCTGGGATGGCGACGTGAGGTTTGAGATTGGCGTTGCCAATCCGCAGACTTTTACCTTGCGCCTCCGCGTGCCGGGCTGGTGCGAGCAATGGGACCTTCGCATCAATGATGCTCCGGTTACCAACCCAAAACCCCAGGCAAATGGGTATCTGCCGATCCAGCGCGAGTGGCATCCCGGTGATGTTGTACGGTACCGGATGGAAATGCCCATCCAGACGGTTTGGGCTCATCCGGCCGTGCGCTATTTGCAGGGACGTATGGCGATGCAGCGCGGACCAATCGTGTACTGCCTCGAGGGCGTTGACCACGGCGGGATCATCCTCGACCGAATCGCAATTGATCCAGGGCAGGTCTTATCGAACGAGTTTGGAATAGAGCACCAGGACAATCTGCTTGGCGGCATTAGCCTATTGCGTGGCAAAGCGAGTGTTGTTGATGAAAGCGGGTGGGAGGGCACGCTGTACAGACATAGAGAACCGTCATCGAAGTACATGGATATTTCCGCAATACCCTATTATGCCTGGGACAACCGCGCTCCTGGCGAGATGCGTGTTTGGGTTCGAGCAATAACTTGACAGAAGACGGTACCTTTCTTTTTCCGAAGCAGATAGAATCGGCGAAGCCGCGGGGAGCTCTCGCCAGTTGGTTCGATGTGTGGGCTGGGATCAGGGAAACGTTGAAGGGCCAGGGAGACGCCCAAACATGGTATGGAGGACGCTACTGTTCAGATGACATCCATCTTGAGGTAGATACCTGGCCTTTCCAGGAAGAGAGTACCCAGGGGCACAATCGGTGTTGGCGGTACCGATGAGACATCCATTGGCCCCGAGAGAGGCAATGTGAGCTTACATGTCAGATGCAAATACAATGCCCATGGTTGAGTTCAGCAGAACTCAAAACAGCCTGTTTTGTCACCTCGACTATGAACTTCTAAAGATTGAGCCCTGGGCAAGAGATGGAGTGCGTATTCGCGCCACGCGCCTCAGCCACATGAGAGAAGACTGGCCAAGCGCCTTATTGGATCAGGGCGACTATCTGTCTGAAATCGATATGCAGGGCGGCGGAGCCAGCCTTCGAAACGGCGCAATGCTTGTCAGGGTCGGTTCGCTCGGCGAACTCACCTTCCTGAACGCCCATACAGGCAAGGAGCTACTCAGAGAAAAGCCGATTCACGATTTGTCGGTCCCGGCGAGACATTACGATGATGTCAAAGGGGATCTGTTCCACATCGACGCCTGCTTTGAAGCATACGATGACGAGCATATCTATGGGCTGGGGCAGCACCAGCATGGTCGCCTGGATCAAAAGGGTTGCGTCATCGAACTGGTCCAGCGAAACGCGGAAGTCAGCATCCCATTCCTGGTCTCCAGCAGGGGCTATGGCTTCCTTTGGAATAATCCGGCCATCGGACGGGTGGAACTTGGCTACAATGCAACGCGGTGGGTTGCCGAGGCCGCTCCCCAGATAGATTACTGGATTACAGCAGGCGACCAGCCGGCGGAGATCCTGTCCAACTACGCCAATGTCACAGGGCACGTTCCCATGCTTCCCCTATGGGCCTCTGGGTTCTGGCAGAGCAAACTGCGGTATGCGAGCCAAGAGGAGTTAGAGTTTGTTGCGCGAGAATATGGCAAGCGTAATTTGCCGCTCTCGGTTGTTGCGATTGACTTTTTCCATTGGACCCGGCATGGTGAGTGGCAGTTTGATCCGGAACATTGGCCAGATCCGGCCAGAATGGTGAAGAATCTTGAGAAGTTGGGGGTCAAGGTGATGGTGTCTGTTTGGCCGACCGTCAGCCGCCTAAGCGCCAATTATCAGGAGATGTGGCACAAAGGATACATTGTTCGCAATATGAGCGGATCGCCTGCTCACATGTACTTTGTGGACAATCACGCTGAAGACGGCATCTATGTTCACTACTATGACGCCACCGATCCGGAAGCCAGAAAATACATTTGGGAGAAGGTCAAGCAGGGATACTACCAACATGGAATCAAAGTGTTCTGGCTGGATGCATGCGAGCCGGAAATGCTCCCGATGATACCGGCGAATCTGCGCTTTTACGCTGGCGATGGTGAATCGGTAGCCAATGTCTATCCCATGCAGCATGTTCAAGGATTCTATGAGGGGATGAAGTCGGAAGGCGAAGAGGAAATGGTATTTCTATGCCGTTCCGCTTGGGCAGGTAGCCAACGTTATGGCGCGGCGGTCTGGTCTGGGGATATTCAATCCACTTTTGAAGCGCTGCGGGCGCAGGTTCGCGCCGGGCTGAATATGGGGTTGAGTGGCATCCCCTGGTGGACAAGTGACATCGGCGGTTTTCGTGGCGGCGACCCATCTACACCGTATTTTCGTGAGCTGATCGTGCGTTGGTTCCAATACGGGGCATTCTGCCCCCTGTTTCGGCTGCACGGGCATCGTCAGCCCAATAGCTCAGATTTCAACGGCGCGCCCAACGAAGTCTGGTCATTTGGGGAAGAGGCCTATGAAATCATTGCAGAATTGCTGAGACTGCGTGAACGGTTACGTCCCTACATCATGGAGCAGATGAAACAGGCTCATGCCAAGGGCACACCACCGATGCGGCCGCTCTTCTTTGATTTTTGCCATGACCCAAACTGTTTTGCGATCGAAGACGAATTCATGTTCGGGCCTGACATCCTTGTGGCGCCGGTCCTGTATGAAGGAGCCCGCTCGCGCCAGGTCTATTTGCCGGATGGCAGCACCTGGACCGACGCCTGGAGTGGAGTCTCCTTGAGAGGTGGGCAATGGAATGCCGCCGATGCGCCGCTGTGCCGCATTCCACTGTACCTGCGTGACGGTGCAAGCTTGCCGATACGTCCAGAGCATAATTGACAGTACCTGAATTATGCTCATCGGTTTCGGATTATCGTATGTTCCAGCATGTCTGCGGCGGGACAACCGATTAGCGGACGTGGGTGACGCTGTGCACGCGAGCGCTACACGCATCTGACTATGCGACCCGGCAGGCTTGGAGGATGGTCCGCCGAGGTCACTTCCAGCGGACTCGACATGCTCCAGCCCTTTGATATCGCACAAGTCCATTCATAGCTAAGTACACGCCCTAAAAGGCGCCTAGCCTCAAAGCCCAGTCCTTCGACTTGCCCCAGATCGTTGGTCGCGGGCAGAAGCATAACCGCTTGGACCAACTGACTGTGGACTTGCTGTCATGCGCAAGGTGAGCTATGGTCCGGACCCTTTTCCTTGGCGTTGATATTTCTACAACCGGCAGCAAGGCCCTGCTGATCGACAAAGGTGGGCAGGTTGTAGATTCCGCCGCCTCTCCGCACAGCTTGAGCACGCCTAAGCCGTTGTGGTCAGAGCAGGAGCCCGCGGAGTGGTGGCAGGCCGTCTCGGCCAGCATCCGCGCCGTCCTGCAGAAGGCCGGCACAGGTGGTGAAAGCGTCGGGGCGGTTGGTCTGACCGGACAGATGCACGGGCTAGTCTTGGTCGACGAGGCGGGTCTTGTCCTCCGTCCCGCGATTCTGTGGAATGACCAGCGGACTCAATCCCAGTGCGATGAAATCCACCGCCGTGTGGGCAGGGAGAGATTCATTCAGATCACCGGCAATGTGGCGCTCACGGGCTTCACTGCCCCCAAGATTCTGTGGGTGGCGGAAAACGAGCCGGAGGTATACAGGCAAGTGCGGCATGTACTGTTGCCCAAGGATTACATCCGCTACCGCCTGACCGGCGAGTATGCCATGGACAAGGCCGACGGGTCTGGCACAGTTCTCTTTCACTTGAAGTCACGCAACTGGTCAAGCGAGGTACTTGAGGCGCTGGGCATTGACCCGGTCTGGATGCCGCCCACCTTTGAGGGCCCCGAATTCACCGGGCGGGTGACGTCCGAAGCCGCGGCAGCAACTGGGCTGAGAACGGGCACACCGGTCGCCGCGGGGGCAGGCGACCAGGCCGCCCAAGCGGTAGGGGTCGGCGCGGTAGGGACGGGGATTGTCGCCCTGACGTTGGGCACCAGCGGGGTCGTCTTCGCTTCGACTCCGGAGGCAAGGATCGAGCCGGAAGGCCGCCTGCATGCCTTCTGCCATGCCCTGCCGGGAATGTGGCATTTCATGGGGGTCATGCTTTCGGCGGCAGGCAGTTTGCAGTGGTATCGCGACAGCCTCGCACCCAATATGAGTTTCGAAAACTTGCTCAGGGAAGCCGAGGCCCTCCCAGTGGGAAGCGAGGGGTTGCAGTTCCTGCCCTACCTGTCGGGTGAGCGCACGCCTTACCCCGATCCTCTGGCGCGGGGCGCCTGGATCGGTCTGACTTTGCGGCACGGCCGAGGGCACATGACGCGGGCCGTGCTGGAAGGGGTGGCGTTCGGCTTGAAAGACTGCTTCGAGTTGATTGAGAGAGCAAGTTTGGGCGAGGTTCAGCAGGTACGCATCTCTGGCGGGGGTGCCAGGAGCGCCCTGTGGCAGAGGATCCTTGCCAGCGTCTTCGAGACCGAGCTGGTGACTGTCAACACGGCCGAGGGGGCAGCCTACGGAGCAGCGCTCCTGGCCGCGGTCGGCCTAGGGGTCTGGGAAGACGTGGGTGCGGCGTGCCGAGGTTCGGTCAGGATTACTGGAGCAACACAACCGGATCCTGCGTGGATTGATGCCTATCGGAGATCCTATTCGGTCTACAAGGAGCTCTATCCCGCACTGGCTTCCAGCTTCAACCGCATGGCCGAACAGTGAAACTTGGGGCGCTCGGCGCAAGCGGAATCTGGCGACACTTCTCCGGTTATAGGCGGGTTCATGGTTGGAGTGACCGGGAACTCCGTCTAAGCTTGTCGGCTGTGCAAGAATCGGTCGATGCATGACGGGGACGAGGCCTGTGGAGAATGGTTGGAGCGGGGGACGCCTCAAGGAGTGGAACCTGGGACCGGCCAATACAGGGCCAACATGGAAGAAGCGGGGCTCAGAGGGGTTCGGTTCTTCATTTTAGTAACGGGGGGAGCACTCGCTTGTCCTGGTGTCCGGGCCAGGGAACCGTAGACCTCCAGGCTACCGGCCCGACAATGTACGGTTGTGCAAGGAATCGGGTAGCGGAGGTTCAACGAGCCCGACGAGCTGAGGTAAGCGCGTAAGCCATAACCCCGCCCGGCTAGGACGTGAACCAGCGACCAGCTGATTACGAGCCCCACGGGCTGGTCATTGATTGCAGGATGTTGAATCCACTGTGATTTGGCTGGAAACTGCGCAATGCGAACTGGATACTCAACAACACAACCGAGGCTCAAGGGGCCTCGGTTGGCTGTTTAGGTAGCGGGGGCTGGACTCGAACCAGCGACCTCCGGGTTATGAGAGTTCGTCCACAGGTGCCAGCCTCAGCGCCCTTTTTTGCGCCCTCGAGGCTGCCTACTGCCCTCTGGTTGAAACGTGCCTGGTGAATCACGATCGCGAATTGATCGAAAGGGTATCCTTTTGATGCACCAAAGTCAAGGCCGATTCGCAGAGTTGATCTTCGTCGATTGTGTCGTTCATTGAATCTGTCACCCGGTAACTGGTCAGCCTGTCCAAGGACCGGCGGGCCAGAGACGAGCCGCCTTCCCAGGGCGGCAGGTTCTTTCCCTCACCCGGGCGGACCAGTCTCCATGTCCGAAGACGATTCGTCACCGACCAGGTCTTCCTGTAGGTGCTTGACACGGCCATCCGCTGCAGGGACGGCCCAGACCATCTAATAAAGTAGTACTCAAGACTCGCTCGAGCCAGTCCTCCATTTGATCCTCGTCGGCTCATAAATCTCTAAGACAAGCTAAACCGTTTCTGAACACCCTCCCGCTACTCTTCCGTCGTGCTCGAAGAGTTACTCGAAGGAACCGGGGCGCGGGCCGTCGGATTGGCCCGGGATGTTCACCGGGGTCAAGAAGCGGTGCGGCCGCGACCCGAGGGTCCATGGGTTGTCCGACACGGGTCTGGACATGGGTAACGCGAGGCAAACATCAGAAATAGAAAAGAACTCTGGGGGGGTCACGGAGGGGAACCTGGCGGCGCAAGCCCGCCGGATTTCGCGGGCCGACGTAGGACGCTTGGCGGCTCTGGCTGCGGTTGTGACCGTGGCCGTGGCAATGCGCATTGTTAACCTGGCAGCCCTCGGTGATGCCAACCACTACTATGCAGCCGCGGTTGCAAGCATGCTCAAGTCGTGGCACAACTTTTTCTTCGTGGCTGCGGAGCCAGGCGCGTCCGTCAGTGTCGACAAGCCCCCGCTCGGTTTCTGGCTCCAGGCGCTCTCGGCCTATTTCTTGGGGGTAAACGGCCCGGCCCTGCTGCTGCCCGAGATCCTGGCTGGCATCGCCTCGGTGATTGTCCTCTATCACTTGGTCCGGCGGTCCTTCGGCACGGTGGCTGGCCTGCTCGCGGGGCTGGCGTTGGCCATAACGCCGGTCGTGGTCGCCACGGACCGGAACAACACGATTGACAGCACGCTGATCCTGACATTGCTCCTGGCGGCATGGGGCTTCATCAAGGCAACCGAGACTGGCCGGCTGCGCTTCCTGCTTCTGGGTGCCGCTCTGGTCGGAATCGGCTTCAACATCAAAATGCTCCAGGCGTACCTCCCCTTGCCGGCCTTCGTGGTTCTTTATTTTCTGGGTTCTGCCGAAGCCCTCAGGCAAAAGGTATGGAAGTTGGCCCTCGCGGGCGCATTGCTTTTGGTCATTTCGCTCTCCTGGGTCCTGGCTGTCGACCTGACTCCGGCCAGTGCCCGCCCTTACGTTGGGAGCAGTGGAGACAACTCCGAAGTGAGTCTCCTGCTCGTCTACAACGGCGTGGACCGACTGGTGGGCATGTTCGGGCGACCCGGCAGCGCCCCGGGAGGCGGGTCTCTTGCCGGCGGGCCTCCTGCTGGCGGCCTTGCTCGGCAGGCTCCCGGGGGAACTGGCGCCCTGGCCTTGGGAGCTCCGCTTGGGGACGGTGGTGCCCTTCCGGGGGGCGGGCCGGATGGGAACCCCGGCGGATTTGGCCAGCCGGCCGGGCCCGGAAACAACGAAGGCCAGCCTCTTGGGAATGGTCCTCAGCCTGGAGGAACAGGGTCCATGGACATCGGCCAGCCTGGCGCTTTGCGGCTGTTCCTGCCGCCGCTCAACAAGGAAGCCAGCTGGTTGTTGCCCTTCGGGTTGGCAGGCGCCCTCCTCCTATTGGCCAGTGCTGGCAGGCGCTGGCCGCTTGCTCCGAAACATCAGACTCTGGTCTTGTGGGGCGGGTGGTTGGTGATCGGCGGGTCGTTCTTCAGCATTGCCGGTTTCTTTCACCCGTACTACCTGTCCATGCTCGCGCCCCCGATAGCCGCCCTGTTCGCAATTGCAGTGGTGGAACTCTGGCGGCTGAGCGAACGCCACCCTTGGCTGGCCATCACTCTGCTATCAGCGGCGGCAGCAGCAACCCTGGGGTTCCAGGTCTTGACGGCAGGGGCGTTCATCAACAACCTGGCGTGGCAACTTGCGCCAGCTGGTCTTTTCGCCTTCGGGGTGTTGCTGCTAGTGGTAGCGACTGCAACCCACAAGTCTGGGCCTATGGCCTTGGCCGGTATCTCCTGCGTGATGGGCGCCCTATTGATCAGTCCTATGGTCTGGTCAGGTCTGACCGCATTCAACCCAAGCGCGAACCCGTCGTTGCCGAGCGCCTATGCAGGTGGGTCGGTCGCGCCATCAAATCATGAGGGATTGCAGGTCAATGAGGCCCTGCTCGACTACTTGCAGCCGCGGACGCAGGGCATTTATTGCCTGATGGCGGTCCCCAGCTCGATGCAAGGGGCCGACTACGTGCTCGCGACGGGGAGGCCGGTCCTGTACATGGGAGGGTTCATGGGTCAGGACCAGGTTGTGACCCCGGATGAGCTCGCCAAGATGGTTCTTGAGGGCAAACTCCGCTTCATCTACTTGGACGCGAGTGGCCGCGATTCTGGCGGTAATTCGAATGTCTCCTCATGGGTGGCATCGGCGTGCCAGGTGGTTCAAGGATTTGGCACGGCGACGAGCAATTCGGGCGCACCCGACGGGACCACGGCAGGACCGCAGAGCTCCACAAACGGATTGAATAGAGGGCCTTCAGGGAGCCCTGGCGGGACTCAGGAGTTGTCGCTCTATGACTGTGGCAGTTAGGGAGAACCTCTGCCTCGATTGGCTGGAGGGTGAGACCGGGAGCCTTTGCCTGCTGGAGATGGAGCGATCGGGTCTTCGCGGGGAGGATGGGGCCGTTGCCCGTTCGGGGCGGGTGCCCCGGGGGATCGCGCTGTCCGTGGTTTCAGAGACGCAGAGACTGCACGAACCCCCAGGGAGTGGAGCAGGATGCTTTTGGTTGGTATTCTGGTCCGGGATGCCAGCGCCAACGGATGCCTCTGTCGGCTCGCGGCGCCGAGTGGGTAAAGGGTGAGCTGCCCATGGCTCTTTGGATTCGAGGGGCGCTTCGTGAAGGCTCCCTCGAACCAGTCCTCCATTTGATCCTCGTCGGCTCAGAGATCTCTAAGAAAACCTAAACCGTTTCTGAACATCCTCCCGCTACTCTTCCATTGTGGTTTGTGATATTGCGGTCGGTCGGTTTCAAGGAGTGGCCTACCCGGATGGACACGGGCATTTCGATGGGGAGATCTGACATGAAGAGACTGAAGCGATGGATCTGGATACCGATCGTGATTGTGGTCGCAGTGGCCGGGTACGTGGGGTACGGCTACTACCGGACGCGGCAATATGCGGCCATGCTGAGTTCGCTGCAGACGCAGGTCGTGGAGACCGGGACGCTGTCGGCCTCGGTGAGTGCGACGGGGACGCTGGCGGCGGTGCGGACGGCGGACCTGAGCTTTGGGACGACGGGGGAAGTGGGGCAAGTGAACGTGAAGCTGGGGCAGGCGGTGAAGCAGGGGCAGGTGCTGGCGGCGCTGGATCCGGCTTCGCTGCCGTCGACCGTCAACCTGGCCAAGCAGGACCTGGTCAGCGCGCAGCAGGCGCTCGCGAATGCCCAGTCGTCGCTGACCGCGCAAGCCAACGCGGAACTCGCCCTGGCCAACGCCCAAATCGCGTTTACCAGCGCCCAGACGAACTACAACACCTATGTGCTCAACTATGCACCCGCGGCACTGAGCGCCGTCAAGAAAGACCTGCAGATCGCCCTGGCTCACTATCGGGCGAGCCCGACGAATGACAACCGCACGCTGTATATGCAGGCGCTGCAGAACTATCAGACCGCCTACCAGCAAGACGTCACTTCGGGCACCATCACGGCGGTTGACCCGTCCACGGTCGCGCAGATAACGGCGGAGTACAACTTGGCCAAGGCGGAGTTGGCGGATGCGCAGGCGGCGCTGAGGAATTTCCAGAACGGGGTCAATCCGCAGACGGTGGCGGCGGCGCAGGCGCAGGTCGCGGCGGACGAGGCGACGATCGCGGAGGCGGAGATCACGGCGCCGTTCGACGGGACGATCTCGGCGCTGAACGTTCTGGTGGGGAATGAGGCGACGTCGGGGGTGGTGGTGATCTCGATGGCGGATGTGTCGCAGTTGCACGTGGACATCCCGGTCTCGGAGCTGGACATCAGCACAATCCAGGTGGGGCAGAGTGCGACGCTGAACTTTGATGCGTTTCCGTCGAAGAACTACCAAGGGCAGGTGACGGCGGTGAGCACGGATCCGGCCATTTCGAGTGGGTCGGTGACATACGCGGTGCGGGTGGTGGTGGCGGATGCGGACCCGGAATTGCTACCGGGGATGACGGCGGGGGTGACGATAGTGACCTCGCAGGTGAGCAACGTGCTGGTGGTGCCGACCAAGGCGGTGCGGACGGTGGGGACGCGGCAGGTGGTGTACGTGGTGAAGAATGGGGGGGTGGCAGCGGTGACGGTGGAGCTTGGGTCGAGCAATGACACGGAGAGCGCGGTCACGGGGGGAGGGTTGAAGGCTGGGGACCGGGTCGTGACCAACCCGACCGCGGTTTCGACCACCCAGGCGCCCTCGATCTTGCCCTTTGGGCTAGGCGGGATTGGTGGGATCGGTGGAGGCCCCGGAGGAGGCGGGCCGCCTTGATGGGTCAGATGGAGGTTCCGGCGCTGCGCGCGATTTCGATGCAAGTGCGGCGCGGCGAGACTCTGGCGATCATGGGCCCCTTGGGCTCGGGGAAGAGCACGCTCATGAACATCGTGGGCTGCCTGGACCGGGCAACGGGAGGCAGCTACGAGCTGGATGGGGAGATGGTAGCCAGCCTGAATGACGACGCCTTGGCCACCATTCGCAACCGCAAGGTCGGTTTCGTGTTCCAGAGCTTCAATCTCTTGGGCAGAGTTTCCGCGGCCGAAAACGTAGCCCTCCCGTTGCGCTACGCCGGGGTAAGCAAGGACCGGCGAGAACGGGCCAGGGTCGTGCTGGAGGCCGTGGGGTTGCAAGACCGGATGAATCATCGCCCTGCGGAATTGTCCGGGGGCCAGCAGCAGCGGGTGGCCATTGCGCGGGCCTTGGTGAACGAGCCGGCCGTCATGCTGGCCGATGAACCGGGAGCGGGGGACGACGCTGGTGTTGGTGACGCACGATCCGAATGTAGCGGGGCGGACGCAGCGGACGATCCACGTGATGGATGGCATGATCGGGGGTTACTATGCTACTGGGTCAAAATCTAGTCGAAGCGCTTGAGAGTCTGACGTCGAACAAGCTACGTTCGGCGCTGACGATGCTGGGGATCGTGATTGGGGTGGCGGCGGTGATTGCCTTGGTATCAGTCGGGCAGGGGGCCTCGGCTTCGATCACTAACTCGATGAATTCGATGGGGACGAACCTGATTTTCGTGTCGCCGGGGGCGGCTGCGGTGGGGGGTAAGAGTGCGAGTCCGGGGGCGGGGGCGCCGGTGACGCGGCCGCTGACGCTGGAGGATGCGCAGGCGCTGGCCAATCCGGCGAACGTGCCGGATGCGGATCAGGTGGCGCCGGTGGTGGAGCGGCGGGGGACGGTGAATGCGGCGGGCCAGACGGACACGACGACGGTGATGGGGGTGGACCCGAGCTATCAGGGGCTGGA